>Ga0310696_10000024_pt1 | contig 284234 bp, 302 predicted proteins | sample AusTroGonzalo_MG_4_FD_203885 | JGI IMG/M metagenome (GOLD analysis project Ga0310696, IMG submission 203885) | Bovine rumen microbial communities from tropical cattle in Woodstock, Queensland, Australia - Gonzalo_02 (v2) (version 2) | ecosystem: Host-associated > Mammals > Digestive system >...
CCATCATAAGTTTCCTCCGTTCCGGAGGTACCCGCATATTTAGTGTCCTTCGGCCTGACAGTTCCTAATATAGTTTAACAGTTTCAAAAATGCAAGTTCTTTTTCTATTTTTTTTTTTTTTCGTCGGCTCTCATATGCCACCCTGAAGGGTGGCATCTTTCCCGCCGATAATTGTAATGAAACTATTGCAGTTTTTGTGTTTATTATACGCTATTGGCGAATTATTTGCTATATTTATGTTGAAATGATATCACACAAAAAATGAAAATTGTTCATTTTTTCATAGTTGCTTTGGAGAGAGCAGGTCAACCATGCGCATTCCGTTCACAAATGACTGCGGGCAGACCATTACCGGCATAAGAAAGACCGAGTGCCCCTCGAACAGAACCTTGGTCCACTGGAACTTGAGGTCGTCCTTTATTTCCAGCGGCCGGGTCGATACCAAGACATACGGCTTGAACGCCTTGTCCTTTTCACGGTCGATGACAGCAGCATTGCCGATTGACATCAGAGCCTGCCCAGTCTTCTCGTCTATACCGGTAACCTCGATATACGGCTTTGCCGCAAACTGGATATTTATAAGTGCAGCACCACCATGCCTAGTAAACAATTCCTTTCTGTCGTCACGCATAATGCACAGGTATTCATGTAAGTCCAGGTAACCTACCGGATGAAACTTGGGTGGTGTCTTCCGGCCATACATAATATGCCATACCCCCCACATGTACCTGGCGATTACCGGATGGAACAGAGCTCCATTATTGTCGCCCAGGTGGCCCATCAAGTTGAATATGCCGGGAAAGTCCTTTATGGCCTCCCGGTGCGTACCCAGTCGCCTCCCGGCCCTGTCCTTGATAGTATAAGAAGTTATTTCCGGATGAACTACGGTAAATTTCCCAGTAAAAGTGTACTTGCCGAAGTCATACCTGGGGCTATTGAACGAGTTCATCGCCTCGCAGAGTATGTTACCCGTTGTACCTTTGAGGTTCACCCTGGAATTAAGAACGTACATGTCCACTGTCTGCCCAGTCATATGCCACGCGTCGACCGGCACTCCACAATTTGTGGTGTACTTTACCTTTTCCACAGTCGCATGCTTGGCCGGAGTACCGTGTATATCGCACAGCCCCATGCTATTACCGATAGCGATATGCCCGGTATCTATGTTGGGTACATACACGACCTGGGTACGTCCTAGGTTCTGCAGAATCATACCACGCGGCCCCTATACTTGAACGGGATTGATATGGTATGGACGGTACCTCCCGGTACCTCCACGCCCAGCACCAGGCGCACCCCATGCGGACCCATGTCTTCCACCCGGCACTGCTCGTAAATCAGCGTTATCCTCGGTTCGTAGGTGGAAATCGCATCGAGGCATTCCTTCATGATGGCATTGTCACCTCGGGTATCCCTCAAGCTAAATACCATCTCCTCGAGAGACGTACCGAATTCCCTGTTGAACAACCGTTCTCCACGCCTGGTGAGCAGGCAGCTGTACAGGTTCTGAATCATGCTGTTCTCGTCGGTAATCTCGGCGAATCCATTGAAGGCGAGGTCCCGGTTATAGGTCGCACTGTAGCTGACCGTACCGTCGATTTCTCCCGGGCGCATCCGGTCATTGAGTTTCATGACACCGTTGACCTTGGTGTACGATTCAAGCATCACCGGTTCCGACGCATCGACCCAGTTGCCCGAAATCTTCTGCATGACGGTAATTACACCGCGCCCATCATGTCCTTCCGGCATGATAAAGGTCAGTGAATCACCCGCACTCGACATTACATTAACCCAGCTATCCGGGTTGCCATCATTACCCAGCTTTACCCGTAGGTTACCGGCATTACTGCTGAACTTACCGGTATTCAACGAGTATACCGTAACGGTGTCACCCGGGGTGACCAGAGACGGTTCAACCTTCACAGGAAGCGGCACAACCTCGCCACCGGTACCGTCATTCACTGAACGGGTAACCGAGAAAGAATCCCGGTCTACGGTAACGACCGCGCCATCCCTTTCATAAAGTACTAGAGCAAGCGAGACCGGTTCACCACGGGAGACCCACGAGTCGGCTATGTTCTTGCTGACCTGGATTGAGAATACTCGGGCAGTATTTGTATAGTCGCATGTACCGTCCTCGGTCTCTATAACGACATTACCAAGCGATACCCTGGAAATCATCGAGTATACCCTGGTTGCGTCTGTATCGGCCGACCATGAGTTTCCGGTCATACTGTACATACACACTTCGGTACTGACCTCGGTAGATGCTGTCACCCGGAACTCGATTTCGAACGAATTGCCTTCCAGTGCATCAAGCCCGAACGACGGGTTGAACCGGATGGCGATGAATTTACCCGTGCCTATGGCCATCGTCCCGGATACTCCGGCAGGCTGCCCGGAAAGGTCAAACCCGGCAAGCACCGACGGAGCTACCTGCACGCTCGTCTCGGCTGCACGTAGGTTGGACCCGTTGGTAACCATGTTTGACGGGAACGAATCCGATACCCCCCGGGATGCTTTCTCCAGCGACCGGGTGCGCTTTACCGGTTCTTCCTGTACAGGAACAGTGTAATTCACCGGAATTTCCCAAATCGGAGTCCTTGGTGCATATACAATGGAATCTGCCTGTGTACCAAGCACTAGGCCGGAAGACCTACATACTAATGCGTTCGGTGCGGGAGACTCCACCACCGCGTTGGTTACGACTGCCGTCGAACCATCACAGAGCGTTATACGGTCACCGGCAACCAGCGTATGTCCCGGCCATACCACGATGGCCTCTTCCAGACTGCACAGGACCTCCCGGTCGGTACGGTATTCCACAGCGACCCACTTGGATGCAGTAGCACCATCGCAGCCGACATATTCATTATTCTGCCCAGTAAACCCGGGATAGAACATGGTCGCATAGGAGAATGTAGATGGGTCATCCACGGTTATCCGGAAGGTACCATTGTATCTCTCGCCATTTACACCCATCGAATGGACAGGGGAAGGCAAACCGGACACCGTTATTGCGTCTCCGTCAACAAACCCGTGCGGACTGGAAGTTACCACGGTAACCTTTCCCGTGCCTGTAGCGTAGGTTATACGTTCGACCTGTATCTCGGCAATCCTCCGTTCTACCAGAAAATTTACCGGGAGGTTCGAATCATCGTAAACACCATTGATATATGATTCACCCGACACATGCACCGGTTTCCCGGTAGAGTCGCAGAATTCTAGGACGTGCTCCGTTGAATCGCCGGAAAATCCCCATACGGTCTCAACGTTGAACGACGGGTCATGTGAACTGCCGGAGGCAAACCTGTATTTCGGCCGGAAAATGCTGTTCCAGTCATCGTACGATATGGTATCACCCGGATTACCCGGTATGGCATACATGCCGGTACCGGTAGACGATGAAAGGTCATTTGTTCCTTCTACGTAGAGAAACATCCTGGCACGGTAGATGCCGGGGTCTACCGAGTCGGCAAACCGTACAGTGATTGCGTACCGGCCGTTTCTGGTATATCCGCCCTTGACTTCTGACAGAATGTTTTCCATATCGTTAATATCCTATCTGTTCCGGCTTAATGAAATCCGGGTCTATCTTTATCAGGAACCTGAAACCATTCAACTCGGAGAGCTTGACGATAGCGTTGCCAATATCAGCAAGCATCGCGTCGTCATCTACCGGGTTACGGGAGTTAATTGTCTTCCACAGGGTCTTTACCGCATGTCCGGAATCGCCGCACACAACGGCAACCATCTTCAAGAACGCATCCTTGCCGTACATGTCATAAGCAGTCCTGATGGACATAAGCCGTGATTCACCGGCATTGAGGTATTCCGAATTTTCCGATTCTTCGGCTTCCTCGTTCTTCATGTCGCGGGCGAAATCGAGCATGCCAATAAGTATCATCATAGCTTCCCTCGGGTCACCGTGGGATACCTTATGACGCACCCAGTTGAACACATCAGTCTGACTACGGTAATCAAGCAGCGGCTGTTCTATTGGATGTTCCATTACGTCCTTGCCCTTGGCATCGCTATCGATGACAGCAGACCTAGACGGCGGAACCAGCTTGTCGCTTCCCATGGTAACATTCCACTTCACCAGGCGGGCCAGCATGAGTGCACACTTGTCGGTATAGTTGTGATGCTCTTCGGTGAACGGGTCCTCGTCGCTCATCTTGTCGTCTATGTACATCAGCAAGTTCATCATGTCATTCACGTTCTCCAGGAACGGACACATGATTTCCCTTCCCCTACGGAGTACGTAGTACAATGCGTACTTTGCCATCACTGCATCATCATCCGCATTGGAAGAACCCCCATCCTCCATGTACTGCCCGATAACCAGGTCAATATCGACATCGGGGGTAATATCGTCAACTGCCTCGTCGAATACACCGGCGATAGTCAACTTCTGAAGAGTATCTCCCAGGGTATCCTGGAACTTCCCGGAGAACGATTCCGTCCATTCAAGGAGAGAATTGACAAGTCCGTAGAGGTTAGCGGTTGAGAAGATTCCCTTCAATGCAGCCTTCTTTCCGCCGTTCTTCTGCATAGCGTTAGACCATGCGGCTGTAATTGAATTCCTGGAAACCACCTCGTCGTCATCCAGTTCAACAACCGGGTGGACATTGTCGTAAGTGGTAATCCTACTAGCAGCTCCAGCCTCTTCGAATAGATTCGAAATGCCGACCAGCAACGCGGTAACGCGCTTCATGTTAGTCTCGTCATCAGCCTTAGGGTCGGGTGACTCTACACCGAGTTCGGCAATGACCTTCTGTACGGTAGGGTCCTCTATCCTGTTCCAGAAATTCGTGTCTATCGTCTGGAGGATTACGTTACCGCTATCAGTGTCTTCCGACCGGTATCTCATGAACTCGTCCTGCTTGGCCGCAATGCTACCGCGGTCTTCGGACATTTCGCCATCGGCATTGGCCGATTGCGGACCGGAACTAGTAGAGACAGTCACCGTCCGGGCAGTAAAGTAGTCGAACAGGGGATTCTCGCCTGTCTTAGTGGCATACTTGTATTCACCAAGTACGGCATCCTGTAAGTTCTTGTCGTTCACATGTAGTGTATTGCCCTTTGATACGGCACGCTCGACAGCATCATATAGCATGTTGCCCGTCTGCGGCATCGGATTTCCCTTGCTGTCCTTTACCATGCCCCCAAATCCCTTGCGGCACACCCCAAGCTCCGTGGATAGCATGATGTCCTTGAAGTTCTTCCCGAACTTGATTTCACCTCCGAGCCCTATGCTTCCATAGCAAGGTGAACCCAGGCTGACACCGGCAGCCTTCATAGCAGGAGTCAACTGGACGGAAGGGGCCGCCTTGTATTTTGTCTTAAACCCGGCCTGACCCAGGAACAGGTAATCGGCAGCCAGGTCCTCAATATCATATGACTTGGCAAGAACGGTCTTTTCAAGAGCCTTCTTGACCAGCTCGTATACCTGATGGGGAACGAAATAGAACGAACCTTCAGCCGGGACATGCTGTACATGCTTCACGTTGGCATTAGCCGTATCCGTGTTCATGGGGCCCTTGTAACCCGTAGCAGTAGTCCTGCGGCTCGACACGGTAGTGTCCTTCTTCGCCACGCTCATACCAAGCCTCTTATACGTAGGCTGTCCCGGTATGATTACGGGAGAACCTTGTCGCAATCCCTTGATATCGGCATCAATCTGCCTAGCCTTGTAATTCAGCTCGGTTTCATCCGGTATCGCAGTATCAAACAAGTACTTTTCGGAAGGCATGCTGATGAAGTACATCTCACTCAGCATGTCCGGGCTGAACGTCCCCACATCTGCATCTTCCAAGGTTATCCCGGATTCCCGCATGAGCAGACCAATCTGTTCCAGCGTACCCACCAGGTCTTCCGGGGACGGGGACTCCATGTCCATTAGTTCGAGAAGACGGTATACCAACGGTTCAACAGAGTCCACGTTGCCGATACCGCGTTCTTCATATGCATTATATACGGAGATGCCCAGGTCTACCAGCCGAGCGGTTAATTCACGGAGACTCTTAGCTCGCTGCAATTCCCGTGTTTGCTGAGGGGTGTCACCCTTCTTTTCTTCATAATCCGGCGTTTCCCCGGTCTGTCCGGCAGGCTTACCCCGCCTGACGGTTGTATTCCGGGTATGCCCGACATCAACCTCGGCCACGTCATCTTCTTCGTCAGGACTGTAATCGTCGCCGGCCGCGATAACATCGTCAGAATCGTCATATCCGGCGTTCTGCTCGTCGTCATCAAACGCAAAACCGGTTCCTTCCAGAAGGGACTTCATGTAGAGGGAATATGGGGTCATTTGTCACCTACGGTTTCAATATCCGTAGTTTATACCGGGGAATCCGATGTTCTCTCCCGGTCGAGCTCCGCGTAGTACTCCTCGTAGTCGAAATCGGGGACGTCGGTCTCCTCTTCCTCCTCCGTCTCGTCCTCCGATGCCTCGTCACTGCGCAGCTTCTCCAGGTACATCACGTAAGCCTGCGCCAGCTCGTCCTCGTCGATATACAGGACATCCTGCGGGATGTCACCCTGCTCGACCATGTGCATCGCACAGTCTACGAAATCCGGCTCGTTCGGTACCCAAATATCGAAAAGCCAGCCGTCGAGACTGCATATACCACCCACGCATACGATATCCGGGTTTCCTCCACAGAGAATGACCTCTATCGGACCCCTGGCGCCCTCCTTCCAGTCCTCCACGTCCGGCTCGCCACCCATGAAGTCCTTGTTCGGCCGGAACATGGCCGACTCGGTCTCTGTCATGGCATATACGTCGAACCGGGTACCTCCCGGACGCTGAATGGTGCCTACATGGGTGACCGTATTGGGGTTGGCTGCGATATACGAGTTCACTATGGACTCGTCTATCCCGGTATCCTTGTTCGGGACATGGCTACGGGTGAACTCCATGGCATAAGGATATGCGTCGTCCGGGCTGTCCACGTAGCCGATACTGAACACGTGGGTATTGTTGGCCCCGAACATGGCCTCTATGAACCTCCCGCTCCGGTTGGTCATCACCGCGTCGTCATCCCCGCCACCCTCGACGACTAGCGCAGGGTCTAGTATCATCGGCACGCCTCCCAGCATGTACAGGTAGAACACCTCGGTCCTGATGGAGCCGAGCATTCCGCTCACGGTATACACCGGGATAGGCCGTCCCTGACACTCAGGCTCGTCGGACATCCGGTCAAGTTCATCCTTGAGCGAATCCACTATGTCGGAACCGTCGTAGTCTGTGGCGACCACGGCGAACGGCGCGGATACGGACGAAAGCCCGTTCATGTAGGCGAGTGACGCCATCCGCTATGCCAGCAGCTTGGAGAGGTTTTCCACGATTGCGGTGAACAGCGGGGAGTCCTGGTAGTCCGGGTTCTCCTTGTTGGCGTCACGGAGCTTCCGCATCTCTTCCTTGTAGTCGGAAACACGGGTCCGGATTGCGTCCATGATTGGTTCCGGGATGGTATCCACGTCGATGTCGAAAGTACGGTCCGGACAGTCGCACTGGATTTCGCCGTCGACGTACTTGATGCCGAGTTCCTTCTCCTCTTCCTCGGTGAAGCCTACAATTTCGGCGAACGTGTCGAAGTTGAAGTAGGTACCGAGGGTGCTCGGGAGGTTGTATGCGTACTTGAGAATGTTGTTGCGGTCGGCGACCGTGAGCTTTACGATGTGAGCCATGACTTATGTCCTCGTTTTGCCTTAAAATTATGCCTTTTTGCCGTTTCTGGCTTCCCTGAGTGCAGAATATGCGTCTTTCAGCCACTCTCCCGGTTCCTCCGGGGCGAGTTCCACGTTCACCATAGCCTTGAGACCGGTCCCGAACAGGTCATCTACCGGGTATCCGTATGAGAAATCCAGCGTATCCGGCGGCACGGTGACCACCAGCAGCCTCCCGTAGACATCGAAGTCCAGCGTAGTACCCAATATGAAGTCCTCCGGGTGTATCCTCCTGACGAAGCTGACGAACGGGAAGCCGTCCGGGGACATGAACGCCTCCATTCCCCGCTCCTCGTCGCACAGCGGGTTGATGTTTACGAGAAGGTCCCCGTTCGGGCCTCCCCCTATGCCCTCGTTGCCCTTCCCATCCAGTTTCATGAAGGCTGTACCGGGCGCAAGGTCCACCGTCTGGCTGCATTCCTTGGTGAACGCCTTCTCCCCGTGACATACCGGGCACTCCCCGACCCCCTGGTATCCCGTCCCATTGCACTTGGGACACTCCTTCGTCTTCTTCCTGAACACAATCTTGCCGGTGGCGCCGCACCGGGGACAGTTCACGGTCTTCTCGTAGCCCCTCCCGGAGCACTGCAGGCACTCCTTGGTCTTCTCGTACGAGATATCGAAGCCGGCCTTGCCGAAAATGAAGGTCTCCATAGGCACGTTCACCGTAACCTCGATGTCTGAACCCCTCTCCCCGCACCGGTCATCCACCGGAGGCTTCCCGAAGTCACCGGCGACATTGGATTTCCCGAACACGCTCTCCATCCACTTGAACTTCACGGAGAACTCGCTCTCGTTCACGTACTTGCGGCGAAGTTCCGGGGTCTTCACCAGGGCGTACGCCTCGTTCAGTCGGGCCATGTCGTCGGGATTTCCCCCGTGGTCCGGGTGGTACTTCCGGGAGAGCTCCTTGTAGGCCCTGTGTATCTCCTCGTCCGGAGCGGTCGACTCCACCCCGAGCACTGCATATGCGTCTATCATGATTGCCTCTATGCAGAAACTACGATAAACTACCGGAAAATACCGGGAGATACCCATGACTGAGAAAGAATTCGTGCACCTTTGCGCCGGAGAGGCCCCGAAGAAGCCCAAGGAAGAGAAGATTCCGTCCGGACTGAACGAGGCCAAGGACAAGAGCGACGGCAAGGTGGGCAACGTCCCGGTGACCCACCCGGTAGACGGCGGAAAGAAGCACCCGAAAATCGGATGCGCCTGGGATGCCATGGGTCCATACGCAGGGTCCGGCGAGTCCGGCCCGTTCGACGGCATCGCCGACGGGGAAGGAGCCCAGATTGGGGAAGGTGCACCCGCGGCCGCACCGGTGGGGGATGCGGGAGGCGCCGGGGGTGCCATGGGAGAATCCATCTCCCCCAAGGAATTCAGGGCAATCCTCGAGGGAATTGCAGAAAAATATCCTGACTCCCAGGTGGTGGGACAGATTAGGAGGATGTTCGACGACCTGCAGAACGGTGGCGCCGGGAAGATGTACTGCGGTGCCGACGGCTGCCAAGCGGAAGAACCGGACGATACCATGGTGAGCGACCAGGATGCCGCCATCAGCGCCGCGGCTGCCACCGTGGAGGCAGCCCTTACCACGTTCCGGAAGATTGCTGGATACGATTATCGAATTAATTAGCCCAATCTCAATCAAGAGAAAGGGGAACGGAAATATCCGCTCCCCTTAATTATATTGCTGTCCACCATCTACGGATTGTATAAAATATCACGTACCGTATCGCCTTCGTTGAGTTCATCGCCCGACTGCGCATTGGCATCATGCGCCGCGCTCGGAAGCGAAACATAGATTCCGTCGGCGGATACCACCGGTCGACCGGCATACAGTTGTTCCATCGAAGCGACCTTGGCAATCTTACCAAGTTTTGCACTGAGCGACTTGGATACCTTGTCGAACAAGGCTATCATTTCATCCTTTAGGGCGTGGTCGGTAATCAAGTCGTTCCTACTACGGTTACCCGCGGAAGTGTACTTTGCAAAGTCCTCGGCGAACTGCTTCCACTGGTTGGAACTTACCGTAGTCTTCATGCCGCGAAGAGCGTCGTTGACCAGTTCACGCAAGATATCCAATGGAATGTCGAACTTGAACCTGCGCACATATCCATCACGAGCCTTGCAACTATAACGCTTGGAAACACCGTAAGGCATCACATCGCTCTTGCCGAGATACTTGTTGGCAACCATGTTACGAATGAAAAGCTCAACGATTGCATCAGTAGACAGTCCATAGTCCTTTTCAGTAGACAGGTTGCGCCTGATGCACTCGATAAAGTCAGGACTCTTGATGTCGTCATCGTTGAGCCATTCCTGCCCGGCACCTTCCGGTACACCCCGGGTTCTGAAGTACATATCAACGGCGTCATTGACGATGCCCACGCATTCCTCGAATTCCATGGGCACCCCGTTGATGAGGTATTCGCCAACGACATCGCTGTCCGACTTCCTAACAGGAGAATCCGGTATAGTGGAAATCATATCAAGAATCTTCCTGATTACATCTATACCGAGCTTTGTATCGCCAGAAACACCACGGAACATGGATGCCGCATTAGCAATGTCCTCTACACCGCTCTGATAGAGGCGGGCACTGGCAAATGCATTGGCAAACCCGTTCTTGACTTCATTGCGCATCGCATCCAGTACTTTCTTGTCCTTGAGCATCTCAGCCTTTTCAGCGAGGCGCTCCTCGGATGCCATCGGATTCCATGAGCAATATATCTCGACAATACGGCGGACCGTATCACTTATTAGATTGTTGTTCCAGCGGGAAGTACCGGCAATATCCGGGTTGCGCGGAGTCTTATCGGGTTTTCTCAGCCCAAGCGATATCTTGGCAGATTCGACAAGGTCAGCTAGCTTTTCCAATATAGCCTTACGTGCCGGGCCGGCATTTTCTGCATCAAACGCATTGCCACCCATCTTGTTGGCCTCTAACTCTGCAGGATTCTTCGATGCGATTCCCTTCCTGGTGGAAGCAGCAAGCGTCTTGAGACACTTGACCACTCGGTCGACTATTTCATTGAATTTCGCTATTGCTTCTTCACCGCTGACTCCATCAATTGAGAACTTCACAGCAGACAGGTATTCCGCCGCATCATCGGCCGGTATCTTCCCGCTAAGTGCGTCAGCAGTCTTCGAGTACAGCTTTCCCTTTCCGCCGATACCGCCTATCTTTTCAACGTTCGGCAAGGGTGACTTTCCGTGCATAACCATTCTGGCCTGACGGACGTCACCAATGTCAGAACCGTGAGACGCGCGGTATATGTTGCGGAACTCGGAATTGCTACCCATGACCATCTTGACTATGCGGTTGGCTACGTTGCGGCGTTTCACTTCACTTACCCGGGAAGCATCTTCGATACTATCCGAAGTACCAAGCATCTGCAAGTACCTGTTCACAATTTCGGTTGCGATGCCGGTATTCTTCGCACCAAGCAACGAAGTGATTTCCTCGACACCACGGTCATATTCCACGGAGCCACCTGCGATATTGGACAGAATTTCCGCTATGCGGGTAAGGTCTCCTGCCGGGTTGAAGAACTTGTCGACGAAAGCATCCGCGATATCGACGAGCTTGGCAGAATCGGTATTGCCGTCCACCTTGTCGCCGCATTCACGAATGAACGTATCAAGGAACTTGCCGGCCGACTTGCCGAGAATCACATTGAGGCTACTGTCAGGCACGGTGGTATCCGGATTGTCCGGGCTGACCGGACGCTGGGCGTTGAGCACGTCCTCGCGCTGGTCGAAAGTCAGCTTGCCATCCTCCACTGTACCAAGAGCATTAGCCAGTGCATACACGATATCGTTACGGTGTTCCTCCATCGTGCTGCTGAGCTTCTCGTTGTCAGCATCACCATATATCCTACGGTATATATCCTTGTAGGTAGTCTCGTTACCCTTGCGTATCAAGGCATCGTGAGCGACACCTGTAACCTGGCTCATCGACGTGCTCAGGTACGTCTCGTCTATAGATGCATATACAACGCTGAACGGAACAAACTCATCACCGGAGCCCTTCGTCATGGCTGCAGCAGCCTTTACATTGTCCAGGGTGCTCTGTACGACCGGTTCGAACTTCTTCTCACCGGCCTTTCCTTCCGTATACGGAAGTGAATTAATTGCATTTCCATGTTCCAGCTTGTCTTCGATGATTGAGACCCTGACGGCCCTTGCCAGTTCTTCCGGACTAGAATCCGGCTTAACATCGAACTGTGCGGGAGCAGGAAGCTTTGTAGCTGCCCATATGTCGTCTACCCCGTCAAACACGGCAATTTTCTCCAGTATTTCATCCGGTACGTCCATGCCGGGAGCACTGATTGCATTGCCGTCACCATCGACATATACGTCAATCCTCTTGTCAAGGTTCAGCTTCTTGGAACCATTCCGGCCATCATCGACGGCAAGCCCTTCCTTGATGTATTCCGGTATTTCCAACCGTGCAGGATGTTCTCCCTTCTGTCGCAACAGGTCGTTGATTACGTATCCAACGGTCGGATAACCGTCATCTGCACTAGCCTCGTCACGGTTGATTGCCCACACCAGAATGGCACCGAGGTCGGTCTTGGCCTCACCCAGGTACAGGTTGCGGTAACCCATTTCCGCCTTGGTGGACAGTTTCTTGGAAATGTCATCAAACGGGTTGATTGCATTCTCGTAACCAGCCGTGCTATCCATACCGAGAGTGGTATAGAAATTAGCCATGGTCGACACAAACCGGTCTGCACTGTTCATTCCCCCACGCACCCGGTCAAGGAACAGACGGTTCGGAGTACTGATGCCGGTAGACAGCATCCTGGATGAAGTATCGCGGTTCATCGGATGCACCGAGGCGTATGCCCCTGTATTACCGATACCGAGCCTGCCCATTTCAGGCTGACCATATTGTTCAAGCCCGGCACCGCCGTACGCAACCGTGGCATCCACATTGAGGGAGCCCAGGTACAGCACGATATTTGCAACACCGGTGGCAATATACGATGCAACGGCCTTATTTGCCTCGGCGATGCTTGTATATCTTTCAGGAATGCTCCTGGCCACCCTGTTCACCAGCCCAGAAAATTCGGATGCACATTCGGTAAGCTCTTCACGGATACTGTCATCCTGGCATGCATTGGCGACCTTGGTAACAGCGTCGGCCACCTCGAATGCCTTCTTCAGTATATTGTTCTCCGTATCGGTAATCCTTCGGCCGTCGCACATGAACCGGTAGAACTCATAGATGACGCGGTTGATTGCGCCGGAACGGAGCTTGATATATTCCCTAATCGGAATATTCTTTCCACGGGCGCCGCCCATCTCGTCCTCTATGTACATCTGTGAGTCATCGAGCAGCTTGGCAACTTCCTCGAACTCAGTCGGGTTAATACCGTGGGCTATATCGAAGTTATCCTGTCCGCTACCCATACCGGCCGGGTCGCACTTAACCATACCAAGCATAGGATAGTTGGTAACCGATTCGTAGTTGGAATTGCCGCGAGCATCGAAATCATCAAGGTCGCCCTTAATCGAATCAGAAAGTTTCGCCTGGCCAACAACATCGCCTTCACCGAGAACATCGGGCTGCATCCCGGGAACGCCTTCAGTTTCTTCACCGTGTATACGGAGCGGGTCAGCAGTACCAGTATCCTTGTTATACATGGAGGCATCCTTCTCGGTCTTGTACTTGGACAGGTCGCCGCTCAGCTTGTTTACATCCTCTACGGACGAAACGATTGATGCAACATCGGTCTTCCCGAGTTCCGGCACGTCCTTTACCATGGGCACAACTGTCCTCAGCGCATCGGCCAATGTAGCTACGAAGGCTTCATCGGTCACGCCAGAGAATGCAGTCACTGCCTTCCGGTTACTAATAGAGGAATCCTCTATCATCATGTCGGCATATTCCTTCTGCAATCCGCGCAGGGCATTCACTGCAATGTCGACATACCCGGCAAGGGCAGTTTCGTCGGCATCGGCCGCATATTCAATTTCCTCGGCAAGCGAATCCTTCGCCTCCATAAGCGTATATTCAAGATACTCGGCGACCGACGGCTTCTTGGCGGCAAAATCGGTAAGATTATCGGTAATCCATACGCTTACCTTGTCGTCACCGAACTTGCACGCAAACGGGTGGTCACCCACCATCGTCGAGTCATCCGTACCGGACGCATTGAGTATGGCATTCATGGCGGACAGGGCCCTAAGCATCTTGACTCTCGGGTCAACCCCGGACTGGGTACAGTACGCTATGATGCGGCCCATGGAATCATACGAATCGCTGTCTACCTCGGCACCACCCTTCTTGCATATCCCGGTAGCCAACTTGGAAGTCACTGCAGCTGCGATATCCTCCGGATTTCCCTTTACACTGTCTACCAGAAGCATGGAATCAACATCTGCAACAGAAGATGCATCACATACCTTCTTGGCTGCGTCCAGCTTGCCGAACATGCCAGCATACTTGGCCAGCGTCTCTGCACCAAGCCGTTTACCGATATCGGCAACAGCCCGCATCGCGGCAGCCGACGTAGTACCCAGCTTCTTGGTAACTTCCGATGCACCGGGAACACTCTCCTTCTGCCCGATTGACCCGGTATATCCCGTAGAATCACGGTAAATCTCGTTGGCCACCCGGATGATTTCATCGGAAACCTTGGCAGTATTGGCGGAACCCTCGTCACTCATTGCGCTACAGAACTGCATGCCCACCCACACGGCATAATGGTTGGTTCCATTGTCGGTATCCATGAAGTTGATTAGCACAGGCGGAATCCAGGTGTCCTTGTCTTTCAAGGATACGGTATCTGCCGGCATTGCCTTGTTGTCGAATGACACGGCAAACTTGCGATTCGGTCCGGTCCCTTCGACGGCAGCAACCTTTCCCCTGGTACCTGCGATGATTGCACAGCCATACCTGGTAACCGAGCCGTCAATGCCGCCGGTCTTACGCAAAGTACCGTTGGCACTACGATTGACCGGGTCATACGGTTTCACCGATACAGCCACCTGCTTGTCCGGCATGGTGTATTCGATGCTTCCCGCCTTGACGTCGAAGATGTTCCTCAGTACATGGATACGAATGTCGTTGATGATTTCAGGAAGGTGGTCCCTGACGTCGTCCGGAATATCCTGGGCGGCAAAGTAATCGTACAGGGCATTAAAGATAATCTTCCACGACGCGCCATCCTGTAGGCATGCAACCCACCTGTTCCTCGCATCGATTGCATTCGCCGGACGGCCAACTACGAAACTGAAGAAGCAGTTCTCTATTTCGGCATTAAGTACATCGGGGTCAACCGACTGTTCGGAACGTATGACAATGCTTTCAGTATCGCCCTCCTCCGTCTTGCTTACAGAAAGCCATTCGGGAGCGGTCATGCCGCCCTGGTTGCCCGGGAGATACATCGCTATGTAAGTAGCAAGTGAAACACCCTTTGCATAGATATCGGACTCGTCGGAGTTCCTGGTATCAGGGTAACTTACCTTCTGTGCAAACAGCGGTATAGCCACGTCAGGAAGAATGATTGCACCGGTGACATCTGATTCCGGAGAAAGTTCACGTACCGGGATGGAAGAATCCCTTCCTATGCCGGTAAATCTGTCATCGCCATTGCGGCCAAGGTATGCACTCGCGCGGTCATACGGGTTTTCAGTACCGGTATTTGCCTTGATTGCGGCCTCCTTTGCATCAGCTGCATCCTTTTCAGTATCGGAATCGGTATCGATGACGGGCGGTTCATCCGGGTTGCGGATAAGTCCCTTCATCAGTTCAGGCTGGGACATAACCGCCCCGAGGCCGCAGGCGAACTTGTATGACCCCGAGTCATTGCTTGCATTGCCATACTTGGTCATTATGTTCGACACCGGCTTGGACATCATCGTCGGCTTCATGTTCTCCATGGTGTGCATTGCAATCACCAGGTCGGTAGAGCTACTGTTGTCGTGCTGGTATGCGACCGCATCAGAATATATGTCCTTGAACCTGAACTTGTCCAGCTCGTTGGATGTCAGACCGGAAATCTTCTTGCGTTCAGTGGCCACCTTCGCCATTGCCTTCTTATAATCTTCGGCATGTTCCGGTTCGGACTGGCACAGTTCGTCGACCGCCTTCGCCACCTGCCCCGGTCGCACCGCCATCAAAGCCGTTATCTGAGAAATTGCCCTTTCGTCACTTCCCTGTTCCACACCTTCGATGGAATCCTCAGAAAAGTGCCTAGCGAGCGACTCGGCAAGCTGGGTGACATCCGGATTCTCGGCAACGAACTTGCCGTAAACGTCGGCGAATATGTAAGTATCGGTACTGCAGTCGTTCTTTCCGGAATCCCCGCCGGCCAGTTCGAACGCATAGTAGTACCAGTGTTCAAGCTTCTGTAGCAACTTCCAGTTTTCGGCCTGCTCGGCAGCATCCTTGCCAGGGACCGTACTTGCGGTATATCCGAACAGCGTCCCCGGGACAATGGTATCCCTAATCATGGCCGCGACATCGGCCTTGCCGACTGCACGGGTCATCATGGTCTTTACCCTGGCGGCGGTAGTATACTTGTCGTTACCCTCAACTTCCTTGGTCAGCCTGTCAGCCTCTGCGGCAAACTTCCTTGTAGCTACCGCGGACGAACCGGAATCCTCCCCGGCACCCATGCGCTGGCCTTCGAGCGAAGTATAGTACACGCCGCTGCGGATTGAGTCCAGGAGCTTGATGAACGGGTGCGCACCGAGGGACTTCGGGAGGTTGTCCACTTCCGGTACGTAGGTATTGAGTAGAGTAGTTTCAGACGTCGTGGCAGTCTTTGCCGTATCCCTGGAAGCCACCGGCTTCAGTTCGGGGTGAACGAACGCCATCACGAAAGCAGGAGCAAGCGCCTTGGTATTAGTTCCATGCATCCTCCTGTCATATATGCTGTGGATGGATGCGATGATTTGGTCGGCATCACCGAACTTCCTGTAAATTTCCTTGTCTATCCGGCTGTCCATAGTCTGCCCTTGCATGTTGTCCATCTGGAACCCCTGGTATGGAATTGCATTTTGTCCCAAGTTTATCGGTTTTCCGAAACTTTTCAGCTTCAGCCAAGATAAACTCCCGGTGTCAACATGGCATAAAACGGGGGAACCGGATGTTCAACAGCATCATAGCCGACATAAAGGAAATAACTGAAACCCGGGGAAAGACCTACGAGTCAATCAGGCCGGGAACGGTACTGCGAATCATCGCAGCCCTGGTCGCCCTCAAGGCGACACCCTCGGTCGACCAGTCGACCTACGACAAGTGCAAGTACACGATATACGACCTCGTCACACAAGGTCCGGGACGGCCGATTATCCCGTTCCGCGTATCGGACTGGCTGGAAAAGTCCCTCGGCGACGACCAGCTGAAGAAACAGGTTTTCAACAAGCTAGACCGTGCCGACCCGGATTCCGAACCGGCACTCTTCGAGAACAGCATCGAACCGCTTGCGGCAACCCTGGAAAAGTACCACGAACTGCTTGTCAGCAAGCTCACCGTACCCGACCAGTCCGGTAATTTCGGACTGAACATGACCGTGTACAGGAACCTACCCCTGTCTCACCCGCTCCGTGCCGTCCTGGTACCAAAGCTGGTCGACCCGGTAGTAGCAAGGATTATAGCCGCCTTCGCCCGTATTCCAGAAAAGGGCAAGGAACTCCCGTCCGACCCATGCGCGTACAATCCCGGCGCCGAAATCAAGGAACCTGAACCCATCCCGGAAACTCCCTCGGTAGCCCCGGAACAGAAAACCCTCCCGGAGCCTGCCGCGGACATCAAGAAGCCGGAACCCCTCCCGGAGCCTTCCGACGAAGCACCGGGAGCAGCGGAAGAACCGGCTAACGAGGAAAAATCCATCAAACCTGCCCCGGAACCGCCCGAAGAAACTCCCGAGGAGACCCTCGTCAAGCCGGAACCGGTCCCGGCCGGTGAACCCGAAGGTCTCCCGGTAGCCAAGAAGGCTGCACCGGTAGCGACCGCGGAGGCCCCGCGGGATATTCCCGAACCCGAGAAGGCAGTTTCTCCGGAACCGGCAGCCGAGCCTACGGAATCCGCCCTGAATGAACCGGAAACTACCGGGGATACTATCCAGACTTCGCCGGAAGAGGCACCGGAAGCACTGAAACCCGCACCCGCCCCGACCCCGGTCTCCGACGAAGTAAGGCCGGAAGAACCGGAAGAAATACAGGAATCCCCGGTCCCCGTCCAGGAAGAACCTAAAGAAGACCGGCAGCCGGATGAATTTCCGGACACCGAACCCAGTGAAACCCCGAAACCGGCCGACCCGACCGAGGGTCTCCCGCAGGGAACCGCAGTCGCGCTCAAGGGAATGAGCATAAGCGACGCCCAGCTGCAGGAGGCGGTCGACTACCTGTACGGTAACCCGAACAGCAAGTTCGCCCCGTACATGGCCACCTACCACCCGGGACTTACCGAGCGCGCAGTAGCCGACCTGCTCGACCACTTCACATCGGACAGCACCCACAGGAAGTATACCCCGCCCAAGCAGTCGGCCCGTGCGATGATACCCCCGGCCTTCAAGCTGGACCAGTCGCCCGCCATATGGAGCCGCGCAGTCATCGACACCCTGGGCTACCCGTTCATCAACTTCACTTCGCCATCAGTCATGGAACTGCTCCGCGGCACGGACCCAGCAAGGATTAGGGACGCCTACAGGCGGGTAAAGAGGATGTTCAAGCAGTGCGGACTGAAACGTCCGGTAGACACGCTCAAAGCATTCGCCCATGAACGGTACCGCAACTGCATACTTAACGCTCTCGTAGTAGATTCGCAGGAGCTATATGCCGCACAGCCGGGTGACCGGGTGACCGTACAGGTCGTCGACCCGTACAGCAAGCGTTTCTCAACGAAGGGCGGACTCTCGGTCCCCGTCGACTTCCTGGTTAACTTCTATGGCATCCTATCCCCTGTCGCCGGGTCCAGGCAGTACGCCGAGGCTTCCGGCAAGAGCGAGGCAGATTACCGCAACGAGCTGGCTGCCAGCGGGATTCCCCCGGTATACATCCTCAACCCCAAGAAGAACCAGTTCAGGAGAGGCCCGAAGGGAAGCATCCTGCACCGGCTTTTCAGTTCGAAGGTCGCCCCCGTGCTCGTCAGGGCCAGGGTGGCCACCCACGACGGAGGATTCCTCATCCCGGAACGGGATGCCGACAAGCTCCTGGCCGAGTAGACTAAGTGGCAGTTAACTAGGGGCCGCCGGGAAGCACCCGGAGGCCCCTTCGATATAAACTGCGGAAGTTAACCGCGAGGAACAACCATGCCTTACCTGTGGGAACAGCCCAATCTTGGAAACAACCTGTACGAAATGGCGATTAACGCCAACAAGGCCCTTGTAGAGGCTACCGAAGATAATACCGGGAAAGAACCGGAAACCAGCGGAGAAGAAACCCCGGCTGCCACCAAGCCCGCACCGGGAGCAGACCCCGCCAAGGAAGATACCCAGAAAGAAGAAAAAGGCAAGGAAACCGGTGACGAACTCGACCCGATTACCAAGTACGCAATAAAGGCCGGTTTCAACCAGGAAGAGGCGCAAGCAATCAAGCAGGCGCTCGACAACGCGATGTCAAGCGGCACGTTCGACGGTAAGACCGAAAGCGAAGCCGCAAAGAAGCTCGGTGCCGCAGTCAAGAGCAGTAACCCGGAAATAGCCAAGAAGGCAATCGAGGTTACCGGGAAGGCAATCAAGGAAGGAAAAATCCTTGTCGACGAGAACAACCCGCAGCTCTACGCGGAAAAGAAGGAAGAGAAACAGGTCACCGGCCAGATTGAGATGCCGGCCATGTTCGATGCCGAACCCGACGATTCCATGTGGAACGAGATGATTGTAAACGAATTCGGAATGCCAATCATCAACCTGAGCCATCCGGCAGTCGCAAAGATTATCAAGAGCGAAAACCCGGAAGAAGAATGCCCGGGTGACCTGAAGGCATTCAAGAAAGCTGTCTACGGGGACAAGCGGCTCACCGCCGTATTCGGCGAAGGCGGCATATCACGGGTAGTCCTCGGTAAAATGGCAAACCTGCTGACCTTGGGTATCGCCGGGGCCACGGTCGACGCAGGAAAACGTGCTGACCGTATCATCAAGGAACTCCAGGAAAAGGGCGGGCATATCGCCCACCGCAACCTGTTGTTCATCGGTGCCGACGAGTTGCTTCAAGCCGACCCCGACAACGAGGAACAGAAGATAGCCGCCGTGGCATACAGCAGGATGAAGAAGGCCGTACTCGGCGAGGTCGACGTCCCGGTATCGGCACTGGCACAGTTCTACAGCGCCGTGGACCCAATCAAGTCAGCCAAGATTTATCTCGAAATCATCGCGTCGGACGAAAAGCTCGAACAGGCACTGAACGAATCTGCATACCTGGATGGCAACGCCCTCCTCGAAGGCAAGGGACTGTTCGGACGCATCGCCGGGGCCGCGCGCGGCCTCCAGGACAAGGTCACCGGGGACAAGGCAACTACACCAAAATCTCCGGAAGGCGGAAAGATGTCAGAACTCAAGCAGAAATGGATTTCCTACCTGGAAACCCATGGACGCCCCCCGTTCTACGTGCTCAAGCCGAAGTCGGCGAACAAGGAAGTCGACGTCATTTCCACGTCGGCAACCGGCCATGCGGGCACTTCGGGCGGCAAGGTGAACATGGTCACCATGAAAATCGGCGACCACAAGGGTGCAGCCTTTATGACCCCCAAGGAAATCAAGCTGTACTTCGCGGTCTAGCCAAATGCGCCTGGATACCTTCATACGAAACTCCCGGGCCATGCTGGAGAACAACATGGCCTACTACTCCCGGAAGACCGACGGGGGCCGCAAGCTGCGTTCCAAGGAAATCACCCGCAGGTTCACCGGGATATCCCGGAATCCCCAGGGGCAGGCCGTGACCGAATGGAAGGTCCCCTCGGCATCCGAGCCCGGCAAGGTATACGACTGCTACATATCGGTCGAGCCGAAGCAGGGCACCCTGTTCACCGTAGCACATTCCAAGGGAAACCTGAAGACCCGGGTCCAGCTAATCAAGGATGCCGACGTACGTTGCTTCTGCACCTGTCCCGACTTCAACTGGTCCGGCATGAAGTACAACATGAAGCACAAGTACGGAGGTTACGAGGATGGGCATACCTCGGTAGACGGAGTGCCCGACGGCTCGGACATAAGGCCCAAGGTGAAGGACCCCAAGGGCAGGCGCACCGTGTGCAAGCACCTGCTCAGCTGCTTCTCAGGAATGCTCACCTCGGCACAGATAATCATGAAGGCCGCCCGTACCGCGAAGTTCCCGCAGGAATATACCAAGGAACCCGAGGACGTCAAGGTCCTCAACCCGGATTCAGACAAGGAAGCGACCGCCGGCGAAGTCAACCAGATTAACTCCGGCAGTGAAAAGGACTCCACTTCCGGGGAAATCAAGGCAAACAACACCGGAACCGACAAGAAGCCCCTGGCGGACTACCCCAAGGAGGACGAGGCGATAAATGTTCTCGGCGAATCCGCCCCGGTCAAGCTCCCGGAAGCACAGGCGGCCCTCGACGCGCTCGCCGGTACGCTCGGCGAACCAGAGGCGGGAACTGCCGGTGAGTCAGGCGAGATTACCGCGCTGGGACAGGGAGATACCGGGGAAGCACCGGGAGGGGAGGAGATATCCATGTTCAACGGGGATTCATCACCTGACCTGTCCGACCCGCTAACCGGTATAGAGGACGCATCGAAGCTTCCCATGTTCAACCCGGACGACGAGGACAACGAAAATACATAGTTTCCTGCCCGTAAAAGGACAGAAATATGGCAATCATCGTTGTAGGCTCGACCAAGAACATGTTCCCCGAGATGGACGAGGGGAGAGAAAAATTCCTCATAGACGTACCACACAAGGGCGAGAACATCGACCGGCTGAACCCGTGGTACTGCGAGCTTACCGGGTTATACTACCTGTGGAAGAACTCGTCCGCCTACTATGTCGGGCTGGAACACTACCGGAGGTTCTTCGCATCCGTCAAGCGGGAAAAGTCCCGTATGGATATAGCCGAGGCCCAGGAAATCCTGGAAGACCACGACATGATTGTAACAGAATACTCCCATGGACCGAAATATACCGCACTCGACTGGTTCAAGGACTCGAATTACATCTATCATCTCGACAAGTTCGTCGACGTCCTTAGTGACGAGGACAAGGACGGGTTCAAGGAATACCTTATCAGGCATTCGCTTATCCAGTGCAACATGTTCATCGGGAAACGACCGGTGATGGACCGGTGGTGCCGGTTCATATTCGAGCTACTGGCCAAGTATGATGCCCACTGGGCACCCAGCGAGAAGAACCGGAGGATGGACGGGTACTTCGCCGAGCATATCTTCGGTTACTGGCTGGAAAAGGAAAGGGTGCCCATATTCAAGGCACCCAAGGTGGAAATAGACTACGTGCTAAGAAGCGGCATAGTGCCTATGCGCGGGAAACCAGCTTGATTGCCAGGTAGTCCCCTTCCTCGATATCCGAATCGTCTATGTTAATCATGTCGTAGCTGACACTGTATCCGCCGAACCGGCCGTTGTCGCAGTACCATGCATAGCACGCCGAATCATAGATATCGTCAAATTCGCCATCGGAATCACCCTTACCGGTAGCGGTAAAGCCAAGCCCGAGCTTTGAAATGGTCTCGGCGCCACCAAGGTTGCGGAGCTCGGCAACTGTAGGCAGCCTCCACGGGGAATTCGGCCCGAGAGAGTTGAGGTAGTCCATGGCCCCCTCGTGCGAGAACAGGGTAGACTTTCCATCCACTCCGTCCAGTCCCGAATCCAGCTTGACGTAACCTGTCATCCATCGCAGTCCGTTGGCCACACTGTATTCGACCCGTCCAAGTGACTTGTCGGAAATCTTGCCGCCTTCCTGTTGCAGCTTCCTAGCATTACCGAACATGATATTGCGCAGTTCGGCAATTTCCTTCTCGTCCTCGCCGAGTTCGGTCATGAGGTCGAGCGCCTCGGCAATCTTGTTCTTGTGCGCGATTATGAACTGCTCGCTGAATCCCTTCAATCCGGATACCTTGCCGAGCTCCAGGAGAAGACGCATGCCGTCCAATGTACCAGCAAGCGAATCCATGAATTTCGGAGTGAAGCATATAGCCTCGGCTTCCTTCTTGCGTTCCGGGCTAAGCTCGTCCATGACGACAAGGAGCATCTTCGGGTTGTCACCAATCATATCGGTAAATTCCTCGTCGGAAATCACTCGCGGGCCTTCCGGGTTCTTCCTGTACAGCTTATCGTCGAGCGAGAACAGCATTTTCATCAGGGTCGTCCTCACTTCGAAGGGGATATTCTTCCTGCCTATATCGTGAAGCAGGTTCTGCCCGGCCAGGGCAGTAGTAGCCAACAACCGCAAGCCATCATCTTTTTCATGCATGTGTGTATCAAGCTCGTTGAGCAGCCAGCACTTGCCGTCGAAAGCCAGTACCGGATTGTCCCATGCCTTTGTCCTGAAGTCGAACCAGCTTCCCCTGGCGAGGAACAGCATGCTGGCCACCGAAGGCTTCTTGCCGTTGGATTCCCTCAGTTTGTCCATGATGCCGACCATGCCCGCACCGAACGAGCTGTAGTAATTGTGGCCTCCTATCATCTCGTTCATCTGCAAACGAAGAATACTCGTCACAGTGTCGGCCAGTACAGCTCTCTTGGGAACTACGTAACTATTCAGGAATTCTTCCGCCGTAGCCATGCCGCCGTCACCGGCATATACAATCGTGCCCAGTGCTTCAAACACCTTATTGAGCACGCTTCCGGAAGCCAGCATGCGGGTCATCAGCTCGATTATACGCAGACCGGCCGGTGTCTTGTGGTAGATGTCATCAAGGACATCGGGCGAAGTCGTCTTGTTGACAAGCTCCTCGCTGTCTATCGACCCGTAACCGCTTGACAGCTCTTTACGCAGGAACGCTATTACCGCAGAAGTCGGCATGCGGTGTGACGCCAAGTCCGATAAAGAGAAAAGCCCGCTCTTCGCTGCGAGGACAGGGTCCAACCGGAATCCCGGTACCCACCGAACGAAGCTTTCAAGGGTCTCTATGTCGAAGTTGCCATTGTCGGTACCTTCCTCGTTCGCATACAGTTCCCGCTGAACCCTGGGGGTGATATACTGCCTGACATCGTCCATTATACGTTCGGCATTTCGTGCGCTGACCTTCGCAATGCTGCGGCGATACCAGTTGTTGGCTTTCATCAGCAGTTGCACGTAGTTGGCATAAAGCTGGATAATGTAATTCATCTGACCCTGGGTCCTGTTGCCCGAACGGAACACCAGCCGCATTATCCTGCTGTCTATAGGGACGCAGTATCCAATGTTGTGCGCAAGGCCCGTGCACATCGCGGTAAGTGAGTCTATCCCCCGGTTACGGAATATCTTCCATTGCACATCGGGAGAACTCAGCAGCCCGATGCCAGCAGGAGTTCCGATAGCATGGTCAAACTTCTCGTTAAAATCATCCTCGCCACTGAAGAAATATGTCCCGGCCGAACCCATTGAGCCACCTGGAGCTACCGGTTTCTTCCCTGTGACCGCCTCCGGGAGGTCAGGGACACCAGAAAGCGGCCTGGTATCGAAATTGCTGGCAGCCCCGAGCACGGACGAGATGTATCCCATAAGGTCGGGCCCGTACTTCTCCACAACATACGCGGGGTCGGACGCATGCTCCACTATGTCGGCAACGCCCTCGTCATCCAGGTCACCGCCATCATATGCCTTTACCACCAGTTCGATATCCCGGAGCATCCCGTACAGGTCCGAGTTACCGGCCTCCTTCACTCCCTTCACTATAATACCGTACATTCCCGGAGACTTCCGGAGAAGACCGACGAGTGTACCGGTGGATACCTGCTTGATTACATTTACCCAGGTGTCCGGGAGGTATTCCTTCTCACAGTATTCCACCATGGATTCACTTATACCATTGACAGGGCCGAACGCGATGCATTCCAGCGCATCCCGCCACTCGATGAACTCGTTGTCGTCGACGAACACTGAATCGGCCCTTCCGTCCGGGTCGAGGTTGATTTCGGTACCGCGGCTGGATTCTAGGCGCCTCCCGTCCGTACCGGGACGGCCCTTGAACGTCCACTCCACGTTACTACGGACCGATACATATGCCTTCTCGCCGATGTCATCGAAAGAAACGTCATCAAGCTCGGTGGCCGGGTCCCTAGCATACCTGTCCACGACATAGGCGAACTTCTTGTAAAGCATGCTCCCGATTCTCCTGCCCAGGGCCTCGGACATCCCGGTACTGTCCGGGTCGAAACCGGGTGTACCGGAAACGGATACCAGGAGGGAGGACTTGAGGTTCGATAGTGCGTTGCGCACCGAGGGGTTACCCGCTAGTTCCGGGTAAATATACTTCACAACCCCGGAATCGTCACGGTATCCCAGTCCGGAATAGTCAATTCCAAGGTCCATTGCCTTATCTACGAAGTCCTTCAGCCTCCCGAACTCCACGCTTCCACTCACCTTGCGTTCGACGGCGCGCGGGTCGGGTTCTCCGGCGGACATGCACTCGGACACGTCGATGCCCAGATGCCGGGCTATTGCCGGATAGTCCACCGGGCGCACCGGGATGCTTTCCGCGGCGGTCGCCTCGAACATGCACCGGTATGCCCCCTCCACGAGCGACACCATGCCGGCATCCACGCCGGAGGATATGAGTTCAATGTAGTCGTCAGTACTGAGCATCGGGTTTCCCTCTTCAACATCCGGAGTTTATATCCTGTTTCGCCCTGCTGTCGGATATAAACTCCCGATGTCAACGAACACGAGGTTTACCGGATGGAATTCATCGACACCCTCAAGGGGGAAATCCCCGAAACCATGCTGGAAAGCGTACGTACGGCATACGGTACCGTCTTCGGCGAAACGCTGGTCGAGAGCCAGAGGCAGATTGACCACATGACGCGGGACAACGTGTACAAGGCAATCGTGTCAAACATGACCGGCCGGTGGCAGACCGACTGGGACGACCCGAGGCTTCATGAGATGTACGAAAGGGTCCGCCAGGACCATACCAAGACGGTCAACCAGTTCGTCAACGACATGCGGAACAGCCCGGTAGGACAGCAGGTGGAAATCCCTGAGCTCGAAGACGGCCAGTTCACCAACAGGAACGGCCACGAGCTTACCCTGATGGAAAGCATCCGCAACGACCTCGTAATGAACTTCTTCCATTTCCCCGGCGCGGTCACCGACTACCTCCCGGGAGTCGCCAGGATTGCACTACTGCTACCCGGACTTGGCGGTTGCGGATTCGGTTCGCCCATGGCTGAGCCGAGCCAGATAAAGATGCTCAAGGCTTTCGTCCGTTACGCGTCCGAGGTATGCCCGAACCCCGGAGAAGATGGCGCTGAGTTCGATGCCGACTTCAACGGCATGACTCTCCGCGAGATTATGCAGCAGTACGGCAACGCCATACAGGATGACATAAGGCAAGGCAGGGAAACCCTAAGGAACAAGGCGGCGGATGGCGGCCGCGGCAACTACCGCATCGTCCACATACCGGACTTCGAAACAGCCCGTCAGTACGCCCGCTACTGTCCCTGGTGCATATGTCACACCCGCCGTATGTGGGACGCATACAGCCTGGAAGGTCAGAACACGGTATACTTCTGCCTGCGCGACGGCTTCGAGAACGAACCGGAAGTCGCAGGTGACGACGCCCCGCTGGATTCATACGGCACCAGCATGATTTGTGTCATAGTCGACTTCGAGGGCGACATGTGCACCGCCACCCCGAGGTGGAACGACGCGCAGGGAAGCAGCGACTACCTGCTTACCGCGTCTGATGTCGTCGACATCATCGGCCGACCGTTCTACGACACCTTCCCGCCTGTCGAACACGAGGAACCGGAGTATGTCCGCCGAGCAAGGCAGATGGGAGGACCGGGAATGCCCCCGATGCCACCCCGTGGCAACAACGGAATGATTCCGGGAGGTTTCTAATGAATATGAATGCCCTTCTCGAGGCACAGAAGGACTTCGAGGGAATCGAGAAGTTCATTTCGAACAAGTTCGGTATTCCCATGGATGCCCGCATAATGGTACACGGGCTGGACGCCGCCAACCTGGGCGAACAGCCGGACCCCGCTGCACTGAAACAGATGGCCGATACGGCGGAGGAGTTCTTCAATAGCGGTAACCCGCTTGACCTGAAGCTCCCGGGAGCTACCGGGTTCGACCGGGAGAACCCCCCGAAGGTCATCACCCTGGTCAGCTACATAAGGAACGCGGCGACCGGTGCGATGACCCACGGCGACGAGTTCGGCATAGGCGACTCCCAGGCGTACCGCAACAGGGAACCCGGTTCGATGGCCGGGTTCGGTGCCCGCGACATCCGAATAGGCAACCTGCTGAAGCCGGATACCTACCCGACCGAGCTGAAGAACTATGTCGCCATGCTTTCCAGACAATTCCTCCCGGGAATCCTCCGAATATCCTTCGACGAACTGAACCTGATGGCGTACCTTGTCAAGGCGCATCCGGAAATCGCCACGTACATGGCAATGCTGCCGGCCGCGACAGACCCGGAATCCCTCGGGAAGTTCAGCTACGGCAAGCTCGACTTCTTCGGCAAGAAGGTAGTTCCCGTCATTGTCGTCAGGGAGCTGATATCCCGTAGCCAGCCGGGCAGGTTCCGGGACAAGACCACCTACTGCGACCCGTCCACCCTGGCGGAGACCAGGGCGTACCTGGGAGACGAAGTAACCGACATGTTCGTCGACTACATCGACCCACCGCAGGTAAACCTGGACGCGAACCTCGCCGACCGTGACGGTAAAGGCGAGCTATCGATGGGTGACCTGGTGGACATAATGGACATCGGAGACGATACCGGAGCCGATACCATACGCAAGAGGACCCGCAACGCGGAAGGAAAGTACCTCAGTTTCGACCCGGAATCCGACGAGGAAGACGAGAAGGAACACGAGCTGTTCAGCAGGATAAGCGACGACACGTACGAGTGCCCGGCATACAAGGCCGGCGAGTGGTACGTCGTGCAGGTAGCCGACAAGGACCGTTCGGAACAGGGTTGGTTCAACATGCCGGATAGTCCCAGCGGAAGGTTCTATTTCCGCGGAGGTCCGGACCCGAAAAACTTCAATAACGGAGCCGGCTATGGTGTGGACAAGTGGTGTATCGTAGCAAACGGCATGTTCTACAGTTATGTGAACACACAAAACAACGACTATGTATACTACTATATACACGAGACCGCAGCAAGGGTACATCATGGAGACAGAAAATTCCCGGCAACCGGTTTCGGTGTGGTGTATAGCGGTACGGACGCACCGAGCAACAGCAGGTGGGTCGGACTCGCCAGGTCCAACCAGGACCGCTCCAACTCGGCGGCGGTGGGTCGACAGGAGCTGTTCCGAGAAGACCTGATGGATTACTTCCCGATGAAGCCACAGAACCAGCTCAAGTCAGCCGACTACAATATTCGAGAGAGTGTAAACAACACCATAGGCATGCTCTGCCTAATCGGCCAGTGGGACAACACAGTCCGCGGGGAAGAGAATATCATGAAGACGGCCCAGGAACTGTCACTTAAGTGGTTCCCGCCGAAACCCGGGGTCGAACTGTCCGCATCGTCAGTCAGGTACGCCACAGCGAGGGACGCAGACGAGGTTGCATCCATCCTCTCCCTGGTATCAAGCGGATGGGATGACGACGACGAAGGCATATTGAACAGGATGAAGATGCACCGGTTCACGATAAACGTTGGTGACATCCAGTGGGCCATGATAAGTTCACCGGACGACATGAAGAAGGAAGGGATATTCATGTTCATCCCCTATGACGAACTGGAAGGCTATGGCGCCACCACGCCGACCCTGGCATTCCGCTACGACCTGGATGCCGACCAGGACAGGCAGGTGACCCCCATAACCGATTCCCCGGTACCGATGGAGCAGGCAATACGGGAAGTGAAGTCCGCCACGCAGCATCCGGCCACCCAGGAAGAACCCGGCGGCGACACGGTAGACGGAATGTACCTCGCCCCCGCGTTCGGCGGGGTCAGCGGAAAGCGCCGCGTGGCCATAGGCAACGACGGCCCCACCCTATACGCGGTAGGACCCGACACCGACGGCAAGCCGGTGCCGATGGGACACCTCCCGGGCCAGCTGGACGCAAGGCAGCTACTCGGCAGGCGCGCCACCTACTTCACCGTGGAGGGCGGCTACAACGTATGCATCGGCAGGAACGAGTCTGATACCGGGAGCAGCCCGATAAAGTATATCGGATTCGCACGAGAAGGAAAAAAGACCGTGCAGGTACTATCGGTGAAGCTCGTCCTCAACGACGGCAACCTGCTCCTCGAGAACCCCGGTTCATCCACACTACGCCTCGCGAACATGCGTGGGGACCTGATGCGGCAGCGCGAGGACCGCTATGGCTCGTTCCTGTTCTACATAAACGGAATAACCGTAGTGGACGGGGTGAACCTCACCATGGATGCTCTCAGTAACCTCTCTACCGGCCATTCAGGCGACATAGGCATGGTCACCATAAGCGGCGACTTCATGGCCAACCTCGCCGGAGACGGACTGGTGGGCACGGTAGACTGGTTCGACTCAGCCACGCTGTCACCCAGGGGACAGTCCAGGCTGACCGCGGGAATGCTCAACAGGAACGCCCGCGAGACACCATCGATAGTCAGACTACTATAGAACAGATTGGGCGGCCATCCGGCCGCCCTTCTTCTATCCCTCGGTAACCTCTATCCGTACCGGCTCATTACCGGAATCCACCGGACGTACCCTACCGCTCATGCGGTTAAACAGGTCCATGTCCACACCGGACATGACGTCATCAATCGACATTACACTGACTTTGCTGTCTTCCATCCGCACTCCGCTCACGTCGGCCACCGCGCTGGCGTACCCTTCGAGATACACCGCGTTCGAGTTCTCGTCATAACCGGTCAGCAGCTCGTCAGACATGCCCATCAGGTCGGCGACGCATGCATACTTTTCCGGTTCCTTTACGCCGAACCTGGACAGGACCTCCCGGTCGCCGTCGTCGAGCTTCCGCTGGAGGTTGAACGGGTCCTTCTGTATAATCTCGGCGAGCGCCTTGGCCTTGCAGTCGGCCTGGGAATCCTCCTCCATCATCATATCGTAGACTTCAGGGGAGAACTTCTTCAGGACTTCCCCGTTGCTGGGTTCCTTTCCGTCGAATAGGTCGAGGAACTTCGGGTATTTCCTGAGGAAGCCTTTCTTCTCGTCTCCCGAAACCGGGTCGGTGTAGCAGAACACAATCTTGGACATGTACTCCACTAGGCGGTTCATGTCCACTCCGTTGTTCGCCACCACGTCGTCGAACGAGTCGTAGTCGGCAAGAACCAGCTTCTTGGCCTCCTCGCGGGTAAGCTTCCTCTGCGCCGGCTTTCCTTCCTTGTCATCGCCGCCGCTGCCCTCGGCAGCAACCGGTACCTGCACGGCATCCCCCGCGCTCTCCTCGAAGGCCTCCATGGCCTCGTCCATCACTTCCTCGTCAATACCAGCCATATAGGCCTCCTGTCGTTTTCCATAGAAACTACAGCAAAAATGCTCCCGGTAGATTCCGGGAGCATCCAAAATCGGTCCAGTCCTGTGGCTAACGCCCTAAGAACCTGCGGTTTTCCGGCCTCACGCCGCTGTTCTCGACGGTGAGGTCGCCGTATCCGGCATCCCTGAGCAGCTCGTCGGCCATGGCGTCGTAGTCGGCCACGGGTTCGCGTGCCTCCCCGCCGAATATTGTCTCGGGAGAAGCGGCGGAACGGTCGAAGTCGAGTTCGGACGGATAGTCATCCTCGGCCGGGTACATCCCGTCACGGAAGTCGTTCTCGGGGTCGTCCATGAGGTCGGTAACACCTTCCTCGAGGGCTTCGCCGTCACCGCACTCGGTCACGGGCTTCTCCCCGCACTCCTCCTTGGCGGAAGGCTTCTCCCCGCACTCCTCCTTGGCTTCCGGTGCGTCCTTGCACGGGACGCACTCGCCGTCGACCTTGCATTCTCCTTCCGGGCATCCGTCATCGCCGCACTCGCACTCGTCGCCACACTTGCCACATTCCGGACAGACGTCGTCCTCGTCGAAATCCTCGTCCTCGTAGGCGTCCGGGTCTCCCCCGGCGTCCTTTACCGCCCCCTTGAGGGCATCCATGGCACCTTCGATGTCGCCGCCGTTCACCTTCTCGTCGAGTACGGAGCAAACGCACCCGAGGATATCCTGTTCCTCCTTGTCTAGATGCGGGAGGAAAGCGCCGACCAGGCCCTGGAAGGCCTTCTCGAAGTCACCCATCCCGAGACCCCTGGCCTCGGTAAGCGGCTTCGTCCTCTTCTTCGGGACGATACGTCCCTCCATCACGGCGAACCTGTACTTGAAGGTGTCGATGAGGGCATCGTTGGAGCCGTCCTTGAGAGACTCGCAGAATGCCATGTATTTCTTGAATCCCCTGTCGTCCAGGGTGCGGCGTACCTTGATGCCTGCCATATCAAAAACCTCGCGGTATATCTTTGCAGGCAAGTTTATCGTCTTTTGCTAGAAAACTCCCGGGAGGTTACCGGGAGACCGCCCGGACATCTCCTCCAGGACCTCCCGTTCGAACTCAATCTCCGCCCCGGTCATGAACATCTGGCCGTGCTCCTCGGCAGTCATCGTGGGCACCCCGGCGTCCTCCAGCTCGTCATCCATGAGCTCCTTCACCCGCTCCCCGTACTCGGTGGGGACTATGACCGAGTCGTGGACGGTGCAGAAGTGGCACCCGACATCCCGCATGAGCCTGGGTATCACCCGGCCGAACACGAACTCGCTCTCCACGCACTGCATGGCCCTGGCCAGCGCCGCGTAGTCGTCCCTCTTCAGCCGCTCGACGACCTCCAGCAGCACCGGGAAATCCTCCTCCCATACCCTCCGGACTGCAGCCCTGAGGCTGCCGGGGTCCCTCTCCTCAGCCACGACGGGCCCGAACAGGAACAGGAAGAACCCGTGCTTGGCCTCCTTCCTGTCCAGCTTCCCGTCATACAGCGGGTCTTCCGAAATCCTCGATGCGAAGTGCTCGTACAGCCTGCCTCCCCGGAGCAGCCCGGTATACTTCCCGCACTCGGCCAGGTAGTCGTCCATCGCCACCTTCGGCATGTTCATGGCGAGCTCCCGGAGCGCCGCGTGCGTCCCGGTCCTCAGCATGGCGGCAGTGTCGGACAGCGCGTACAGTATCTTCCCCAGGAACGCCCCCTGGCTGGACTTGATGTCCACCGACACGGTAGGCCTACCGTCGCAGTAGAGGCACTCGGTCCTGACCTCCTTCTTCAGCTGGGTTACGTTGGTGTGCACCCTGCCGAACCGGTCCTTCTTGACGAACAGCGCACAGGAATCATTGGCGTAGGACATGAAGCGCTCCACCTTGTCGAGCTCCTTCTTCCGCTGCACGTCCTTTATCTCCCCGGACTCGACGAGCCCGTCCAGGACCTCCCGGGCCTGCACCCGGTCAATCTCGAAGTGTTCCAGCTGCCGGTGGCACTCGCCCACCATCGGGTCGCGCATCTGCTTGGCCTTGACATCCTCCGCGCACTTCCTCAGCCGCTTCAGGAAGGTCCTCGACTCGACCCGGAAGGTCTTCGTCCTGCCGACCCTGACCTTGATGTGGGTCTCCGGGTCCGCCACGGCGTCCTCCCGGCTCCAGCAGTACTCGCGCCACTTGACGGCGTACTCGTACTGGAACCAGAACGCCTTGCTCACTCCGGTAGTCTGCCCGTCCCCCTTGAGGTAGGACCGGCTCCTCCGGATGAACCCCCAGTTCTCCAGGTCCTCCAGGACGCCGACGTAGTGCGCCCCCATGGCCATGTGCAGGTATACGGAGTGCAGGTTGCAGTGCCAGGTCCTCACGTCGACCTTCCTGCCAACCGAGCGCTCGTCACGGTACTTCCGCCGGAGCTGCCTGGCGACCAGGTGCAGCACGAAGAGGTACAGCTCCTTCCTACGGGAACACCCGGGATGCATCTGGAGTCTCGCCTCCAGGGGGGCCACCATGGCCTCCGGTACCTTCATGCTGTAGTTGAACTTCGGCTTCATCGACCCAACGATAATCAAAAAAACTCCGGGCGTCAACCAGTTTATTCCGGAAATTTCCTGTATACTACCGGTTTTTTTCTTCGGGGAGAACCGGTTCCACCCGGGCCTACGCGCTCCATTGATATGTTTACAGATTTGATGTCCATGTACCCGTCAATCCCCGGCGGCTGCTGGGTTTCCTCCCGGTCCGGACCGGTCCCCTCCCGGGTGTCCCGGGGTACCTCCCGGATGTCCCCGGCAGCCCCCGGGAAGCTCCATGGAAAAAAAGATGTAAAAAAATTATTACATATACCCATGAATCACCCGGGAGGAAAGCCGGCAGTGCCCGGGAGGTCCACGGGGGTGCTGCCGGCGGCCCGTCCCCTACCTGTATACTACCGGTTTTTTCTTCGGAGAGAACCGGTTCCACCCGGGCCTACGCGCTCCATTGATATGTTTACAGATTTGGCAATCTTGCCACCCTCCTGGCTCCCGGGAGGAAACCCGGGATTTTCTTCCGGTTTCCCTTGCAGGCACCCCGGTTTTTGCTATATTTCGGTTATATGGATTTGAATGAAGTCAGATACGCCAGGTCGGCGCTGGTTTCCGTCTGTCCCGCGAGGGATGTCGCCGCCGGGGTCCGCAACGGTTCCGCCGAGTATGTCCTCGTTCCCGTCAGGGGCGACGCCATAGTCGACATCGAGACGAGGACCGAGCCGGAGCTGGCCGAGGGGGTCGCCCCGTCGTTCGCCGTGGAGCTCCGGGAGGCCGTCAGGCGGTACGTGCTGAAGTGCGCCAGGGAGACATCCCGGATGGCACCGGGGACGTCCATGTTCCACGAGACGGGGGACTACCATTCCCCGAACTACACCTACCGGCTGGTCGTCTGGGTAGATACCCCGGAGGATGGCGGGACGAGGTTCCACTTCCTCCCCCTGAGGAAGATACCGGCGGACGCCACCGGGATTGACCGGGAGATACCGGGAGACGCCGTGGCGGTATAGAGATGGTCGACGAGCAGCTCAAGTGCACCGTGGTCTTCGACGACGTGGATGGGGTCCAGTCGAAGATGTACGTCACCGGGGAGAACCCGGAGGCGGTAAGGGGCATATTGCGCTCGGTCGCATCCGTGCTCACCTACTATGACAAGAGCAAGAAGTTCACGTGGGCGGTTAAGCACGGATACGACGACTGTACCGTGAGGTTCTTCGACGGCCGGGCGCACACGATGCCCATCGGGCTGATTCCCAGGGTGACCCGGTATATCCGGAAGACCTACGGGGAGCGGGTGACCGTGAAGATTACCCAGGCTATCCGGGAGATGTATACTCCCCCGCACGGGAAGATTCCCCCGGAGAGGATAGCGGCGTTCGCCGAGGGCCTCCACATGTACAACAAGGGGGACTACCTTGACGCGCTCGAGGAGGGGAAGCAGGTGAAGAAGGAGGACTTCGCCCTCAACCTGCGTCCGCACCAGCTGAAGATTGCCGAGGAGGCGCTCAACAGGCGCAGGGTGTCGATACTGGCGTGTACCAGTGCCGGCAAGTCCATGTCGATGATGGTGATTGCCCGCTACCTGATGGAGAGGGAGAACCGGAAGGTGCTGGTAATCGTCCCGAACGCGGCACTGGTCGAGCAGCTATACGAGAATTTCTGGAAGGATTACGGCTGGGAGGAGGCCGAGTCGTTCTGTACCCTCATCCACGGCAAGTCCAAGGACAAGCTTTCTAAGAAGAAAATCGAGGAGCTCAAGAAGCTATCGATAGGCGAGGAGCTTACCCTCAAGAAGATAACCATTTCCACCTGGCAGTCGCTCCGGCTAAAGTCAGACAGCTTCTTTACCGTGTTCGACGCGGTGCTTGTCGACGAGGCGCACTCGGCGAAGGGCGAGGAGCTCCGGGACATACTTGCCAAGTGCAAGAACGCTAACAACCTCAAGGTCGGTTTCTCCGGCACGATTCCCGATGCGGAACTCGGCGAGAACACGGACGGGGACTCCAACCACATCGACGCCGGCCTAATCGAGGGCGGGCTCGGCCCGAAGGTGGACGTGGTCAGGCTCCACGAGCTGATAGAGCAGGGAATACTCACCCCACTAGAAGTCAAGTCGATATTCATACCCTATCCGATGCGGCTGCGCCCGGCCATATGCGATTCGGCCACCAAGTACGAAGTTGAACGCGGTATAGTTACCGAGAACAGTTCCCGGAAGGACGTGATATCCATGCTGTTCGGCAGCAGGATAACCCCGGAGCAGAACACGGTAATCCTGTTCAACTTCAAGGAGCACCTGCACGAGTTCACCGACTTCATGAAGGAGAAGTTTCCCCAGTTCACCTACCATATAGTGGAGGGTGATATCGATGCGGTCGAGAGGAATGAGATTAGCCACAAGGTCGAGAAGTCGACAGGTAATGTCATCGTGGCCACCTACGGATGCATGAAGCAGGGGGTCAACATCAAGCTGCTGCATAACCTCATCATGGCTGAGCCGACCAAGAGCTCGTATTCGGTCATCCAGTCGATGGGGCGAATCGTGCGCAAGCACCCGGCGAAGAAGGTCGCCACGGTTTACGACCTGGTGGATGACGCCACTTACTATACCAAACCGAGGAGCGGCGGCCCGGGAACAATCAAGTATAACTACATGGTCCGCCACTACTACGAGCGGGTCAAGTACTACGCCGCCGAGTTCCTCCCCATAGAGGAGGTCCACCTGGACGGGGTGTACGAGGCCAAGGTGACCCCGGACGACATCAAGTCCCGCCGAGACAAGGCGGCCAAGTCCGCCGAGGAGTCCCAGGCGAAGAAGAAAACCTCGAAGAAGAAGGCGGAAATTCCGGACCCGTACGGGGGAAGGACCCTGTTTACCCGGTAGAATACCTATAAACTGCGTGATATGGAAAGCCTACGCAGTTACATTCTCGAAAGTAAGTTCATTCCGGCCGCAATGGCCAAGGCCCTGTTCGGCGTACTTCCCCTTGTGGAGGCGACCAACATAAACAAGGATTTCCTCGTGAAGGAGGCAGGTTCTCCCGAAGCGTTGGCCACCGCGAAGCAGTCGGTGAACACCATGTGGGCACACGACGAGATGGACGGGGTCGTACGCAACCAGAACGTCCGGCAGAAGGTGCTCAACATCCTCTACCTGATGGAAATCCGCAAGCCGGGTTTCGTGAACCATGAGATACTGAAGGGAATCCATGACCTGGCCATCCATAATTCCCTGGAACAGCGGTTCCTTTCCAAGGTGAATTCAGATACCCTCCCGGAACAGGCCGTGGAACTCCTTACCGACGCCAACCGGGCCGTGGTACAGTCGGCGAAGGCATATCCAGACCTCACCCAGGAGGAGGAGGCCGTATGGAACAGGGTGAAGGTGTACCACGAGTTCCCCGACGGGTTCCGCTGGGTGTATGCCGTCGACCCGTCAGGAAGGATAGCCACCCACATGCCGTCGACGATAACGGCTAAGACCATGCACCACTGCGGCAACCAGCCGTCGGCCACTTCCGACAACCAGTACTGGGAGTTGCGCGATGCCACCGGCAAGGCATACCTTACCGTGATTCTCAACGGGGAAGGCGGCATCGAGGAATCCAAGTCGTGGGGAAACCAGCCGAACAAGCATCGCCAGCAGATTCTACCGTACGTGAAGTGGTTCCTCATGGACCGGAAGGTCACCGGGGTCGGCCGCAGGTACGACTACGGGTATTCCACCCATACGAACTTCGGGGTCAAGGACTTTATAGGAGAGGACAACGAGTTCGTCGACTACGTGCTGGAGAACAAGCCTGCCCTGCTCGGCAATACAGAGAAGAGGACGCTGTTCTGGAAGAACGCCATAGACGACGGAATTATAACGGTCGACATGGTCAAGAAGCTGTATGCTGACCAGTGTACTATGGACGACCTGGCCGAGCGTATTCCGGGTATCGAGGAATATCAGAAGAACTCGAGGTTCCAGCTCCCGGAGGACTACTCCTTGTTCGGCAAAAACCCGTTCGAGGTGGTATGTGCCGCATGCGGTAGCTGCCCGTATGATGAGGCTGAACTGGAGGACCTGATAAAGAAGGGTATAGTTTCGCTGGCCGAATTCGCAAACTATGACATCAAGCTGTTGACGCCGGAAATACAGAAGGCTTTCGTGCAGGCGAAGCCTACCGGATACCGGAACAACCTGGATACCCTGATGAATATAGCTACCGAGGTTGCGTCGTTCAGCGTAGCCGACGAGGCTATATTTGGCCTGGTCGACGGGGATGACCGGCAATGGGACAGGTTCTTCAATTACATGGTGAAGGCGAATCCTCCGTCCAAGGTTTCCGGCATGGTGCACCGTACGTTCGCCGATGATGCCATGATGGAGCAGCTCAGGGAGGACATCGTCAATGGATACGAGACCGATTCGGACGTCTACATACCGTCGTATACGGTGGTCAAGTGTGTCATAGAAACACTCTCCCGGTTTGAGGACATCGAGGTCCCCCGATGGCTGCCCGGTATACTTGCCAAGGAGTTCTCCGACGAGGCAAGCAACAGTCTGTACTTCGACGAGACCGTCGTTCCCCTGAATGGAATGGACGACAGGAGACTTGCTGTCCTGGTTGCCGACATCCAGGTTGCCGACGTGGCGGCCATACTCGACCGGGTGTCCGAGGATTTTGACCGTCTGTCCACCCTGGCCAGGCTAGCTGTAAGGTGCGGTTGGGGCGACCTCCTGGAACCAATCATCGCATCACAGGACATTGCTCCTGAAACCGTGGTTGCATACACGGAGGCTACCGGGAAAGGACTCGACCGGTGTAAGGAAGTCATAATGGATGTTGTCGGTCGGGGTAACTATAACCCTGAATCTCCCGGTTGGCACAAGGAGATAATTGAACTGGATGCCTTTGCACACGGACTATGTCTCTGTCCGGAGGTTCTCGGCGAAATTGATTGGACGAGGGACAGGCTGACTGCCGACGGAGTTAGCAAGGTCGTTGCTGCCATGCAGTCGACGCAACTTTCATCGGATGCGGTTGACCGGGTGGTCAGGTATGTGGTCCGTGCAGGTATTGACCTATTCTCGGGAAAGGATGTTACTGAACGCCTTGCCAGGGTTTGGGTTAGTACAGAGAGCTACGGGAACACGCTGGTGAACAGCCTGGTTAGCCTCGTTGATAATTTCAGCCTTGACGTTACCCAGTACTCGAATGATGTCACCCTCATCGTGGAACGGTGGATGGGCGTAATGGACAATGGCATGCGGGGGCCTACGCCTTACCTGACTGGGCAGGGAACCCTCGTGAATTTCCCGATGGACCGCTGGCAGGAACTTTCTGAACGGTACGGTACGACATTCCTTTCGGGCTATGTCCTATCGGGTGGTGCAGGAAGGGGACTTCCCCCGGAAACTACCTGGCCTGCACTGCTTGATATACTCCAGACCATGCCGGAAGCAACACAGGACGACCTTCTCTATGAAATCATGGCCATGCGCAGGTTCCCCAATATTCCCGCACTTGTAAGGGAAATGGGTGACCGCATAGCTGACGGCAGGCTGACCCTTACCATTACCCAGCTTGGAGTACTTCTGAAGAAGCAGATGCTTCCTGCAAAGACCCTCCGGGCCATACTGAAGAAGCAGGAGGAGAATGGTGTACCGGACATAACCAGCGAGGCCGGGTTCAAGGGACTAATCAGTAGTTTCCACAAGATGATGAAGGTTGATGCTCTCCCGAAACTGGTGAATTCCGCAATAAGGACCGCGGTCGATTACCTCTATGAGAACCTGGGACTTGATGCGCGACTTGGGTGGAAGGGCGAGAATTCCATGTACTGTTGGTACATGAATCCGCTATTCAGCAAGATTACCAGTAGGTTGGACAAGTACTGTGTGGCGAAGGCCTTCCTGGAGGTTGCCAACGACCAGGAATTACTGAATAGGCTTCGTGGATACAAGAAGGCTAACCGGGATGCTGTGGGTGACCGGGAACCGAAATGGTCCTGCGACGCCGAACGCGAAGTCGACCGGCTCCTGAATACTCTTGCGAACGACGGATATCGTGCTCAGGCCGAACATACCGTGCGCGACAATGCGCCGAAAACCAAGGCAACTCGTACAAGAAAACCGAAACAGGTACCGTCCGTAGCATAATTTTTGCTATATTTGGTGCATGGCTGCCAAGAAATCAGGATTCAGCCGGCTGTTCGATGAACCGCCGGTAACAAGTTATCACTATGTCGAGAACCGCCTGCTCATAATAGACTGGGCTTCTCTTTCCTACCACATGTTCTACTCACTCGCCTCCGATGCGAACCGGGAGAAGTACGGACTGCTCGACGCCGAGGGCGAGATAGAGCTCTGGCGTTGCAAGATGATTACCCGTATCCTGCACTATGTCTCCCTGTTTAACCCGAGACACGTGATTTTTGCCCTGGAAGGCAAGGCTGCATGGCGCAGGGACTTCGTGGAGAAATACTATTCCGAGCATACCGAAGTATACTGGAACAAGTCGGAATACTATGTCATGTCCGACAACCTGCTGTACATGGTGCAGAAGGCAACGGACGACGGCTTTGCGGTCACTAAGATGGACCTCAAGATTCTCCCGGAGATTTCCAACTTCAAGCACAAGAAGCTCGGGGAGATGCCCGAGAAGCAGCGGAAGATGTTCTGGGATATCAGGACCCCGACCGGTACTCCTATCCTCCCGTCGTACAAGGGTCAGCGCAAGGCGAAGCCCTGGCTGTTCAGCATAGACAAGAAGGTATGGGCTGCCTACCGCGAGCAGTTCGCTATGGAGCTTGCCCCGCTGTTCAGGGCGAAGGCCGTGCAGTGTATCCATGCCGAGGGTGACGACATGATTTACGCCTCGGTGATGAAGTACGCAGGTGAATCCGACGACGTGATTGTCGTTACCCGGGACTCCGACATGGCCCAGATTGGGGTCAAGAATGTCCGCCTGTTCAACCACCAGACCGATACGTTCATGGTGAAGGACGACCCCGAGAAGTACCTTGACCACAAGGTGCTTACCGGTGATGATTCGGACAATATCAACGGCATTGCCTTCGTGAACCAGAAGGACGGAAAGTACAAGGCCGACAAGAAGACCCAGATATCCGACGGCGGGGCAACCACCCTGCTGGAGGCCTGCCCGAACATATACACCACGGCCAAGGAGAACGGCTGGGTGGACCAGTACGACAGGAACCGTACCCTCATCGACCTTTCCCGTGTCCCCGATGCGGTCAAGAAGGAGATAGCCGTCGAGATTGACAAGCCCTACCCGGAACTGGGTGGGTTCGAGCGGCTGGACTTCTGGGACATACCTGACTCCGTGCAGAGGCTGTACACGAGCCTACAGGGTGTCGGCTTCTATGCGGTGAACTCCTCCACCTCAACAACCAGGTTCAACCCGACCCTGTTCGCCAAGCAGCAGGCCGAGCTCGACCGTCCGATAGTGGATATCGGCGAGGACGACGTGATTACCGCCCGCAATATCGGGCTGGACAAGGAACTGTCGGATATCGACGTGGTCTTCTAGCCGAAATAGACTAGTTTAATTGCCAAAGAGGTTACAATTATGACAAAGGACAGACTTTCAGTTAACTGCCTTGTGCAGGTAAGGACGGACAACAGGCTCGACTTCGAGGAGTGGCTGGGATACCACGTCGCCCTCGGGTTCGACTGCATATTCGTTTGCGACAGCGGGAACCACGAGTGGCTCGACGACGTATGCAAGCGCCGCCCGGAGCATGTCGTTCTCGCCCCTAGGGATGAACGCTGGCAATACAAGAGCGAGATTATCAGGGACTATGTCTCCCGCCGCGAGGTCGAGGAATGGTGCGTATGTCTCGATGACCGCGAGTTCCTCTGGATTTCCCCCGACCGTGCCAAGAGCGTGGTCGAGTATGCCTCAACGGTACCTCCCAGTGCTGCCGCGGTTACCTTCTACGTGAAGCACATGTCATCCAGGGAGCCGATGCGCTACCGCGTGGGTACCCAGATGGACTGCTTCGTCCATACCCGTCGCGAACCGGAAGGATTCTATCCGCCCTACGAGGCACTCCCCAACGTGGGCATCACGATGTTCCGTGTCACTTCCCGGAACATGCCGCTCCGTGACCCGGTGACCCCGGTGTACGCGAACGCATGGGTCGATGCCGCGTTCCGCCAGATGACTCCGCGCAGGTATACCGAGGAAACCGCGTCCAGGCGGTTCGCCCCGATGTCCTACCCCGCACGCATCTACCGGTATGCAATCCGCTCTGGTGACGAGATGGGGTTCGACGACAAGATGGTACCGGTCGGTTTCGAGGTTGAGGACCTCTCGATGCAGAAGGCCCGCGAGATGTACATGCACATCCCGGTGAACCCCGATACGGAGAAGCTGTTCGCCAAGAAGGAGAAGCCGGTGCAGGAACCGTCGGTCATTGTGAATGCTACTAACGGAAAGCCCGTGAGCGTCAGTCCGGAGAAGGCAGCGGAGCTGAAGATGCCGATTACGAAGGCACGTATCGACAAGCTCATCTTCCAGGGCAAGTTCTTCGAGGACATCGCCGATTATGTCGCCACCAAGGACCCGGATTTCGACCGGGATACGCTGGAACGTATGTTCGAGACCGAGCGGCAGAACATCATCGCCACGTCCCCGCTCTACACTGAGATGCAGGAACTGCTCGACCAGGGAGTTGATGACGCGGAAATCATGAAACGGCTGTTCATAAAGGAGACCACCTACAAGCACATGAAGATGGCCCTCCCCGTCCTCGGTATCGAGACGGAATATGCTGCAGCAGAGGAAGCCGCACCGGTAGATTCCGAGGTCAAGGTGAACGTCGGAAACCCGGTGGAGGACGCCGTCGCCGACTTCGAGGCACAGATTGAGGCCGCACAGCCTACCGAGGAGGAGCTTGCCACCCGCAAGGAGGCACTGGAAATCCTGGATGCGAAGAACAAGCCGAAGAAGGCTGCCGCGAAGAAGAAATCGACTGCCAAGAAGACCACCAAGAAGGCCAAGGTGGTCGCCGGGAGCGCCAAGAAGGTCGATAACAAGGCAAAATCCGAGGAAAAGCCGGCGGAAGTACCGGCAGAATCCCAGGAAGACACCTCGCTCGACGCAATCGGCGAATCCATGCTCGACGAAATCAACCTGGATGCCGTAGTGGACAACATGCAGTCCGCCCCGCAGGAATAGTATACCCAAACACACACACACACGAACCGACGCGTCCCCCCACCACGGGGGCGCGTTTTTGCTATATTTGGGTGCATGAATAGCATTACATTGAAAAGTTGCGTTTTCAACAACTTCATGTCGTACGGAAACACGGCCAACGAGTTCACATTCCCCAACGGGATGGTATGGATGTGCGCCGACAACGGCTCAGGCAAGTCGACACTGGTCGAGGCAATCAATTTCGCCCTCTTCGGAACCTCATATAGAGGAGGAAACAAGTCCGAACTGCGCAATACCCGTAACGTGGAGGGAACTCTCCGCGTAATGCTCGAGTTCGACTGCGAGAAGGGACCGGAAGATGTATCCACCTACCGCATTACCAGGTCGATTTCCCCCAAGGGAACGTCGAAGTTCGAGGTCGAGAAGATGGAGGGAGGCAAGTGGGTCGCCCAGAGCAAGCGTGCAGGCTACTCCCAGAAGGATTTCGAGGAGTCAGTCCTCGGTTTCAACGAGGTCCTCTTCAAGAACGACATCGCCCTGAACACCCAGGAGTCCATTTCATTCATCGACATGCCCGCCAAGCAGCGCCGCGAGCTCATCGAGTCCATACTCATGGTGCTCCAGGAGCCCTGGAAGAAGGAGACCGCCCGCAGGATGTCGGCGGCTACCAGCGCGTTCGACCTGGCGGACAGTGACATGCGCCGTATTGATGGCGAAATCACCAACCTGAGCAAAATTTGCGAGACCCTCCGGCAGGAAAAACAGGAGAATATCGAGCAGCTCGAGTCCGAACTGGCCACCAAGCAGGCGAAACTGGCCGAGGATACCGCGGAATACAACCGATTGTATGCTGAATGTGCCAGCAAGAAGACTGAAATCGACAATCTGGCTGCCGAGGCGAACAAGGAAACCGAGGTTGACAAGGAAATTGCCGCTATCCAGGCCGCCGGGACGGAAGTAAATATGCTCGTCAGGTACCGGGGGGAGCTCAATGCGGCCAATGTGGCCATGAAACTGGTCACCGACGAGTATAACGGGATGGACCTGGCCGCTGCGCAGAAGGCAGTTTACGACCTGGACAACGCGATTTATTACGCAACGAACGAAAAGAACGATGCGGAACGCGAAATTGCCGGCATTTCGGCTACCATTTCCAACTGGGAGTCCCGCCAGGAGGAAATTGCCACGCAGGGCAAGAACCTGAAGCCGGGCGTTCCGTGCCCTATGTGCGGAAAGCCATCCACTGAAGCGGACATCGAGCCCCACAAGCAGGAACTCCGCAAGCAGTGGCTGAAACTCAAGCAGAACATCGACGAGGACAAGGAGAAACTGGCCAAGGCGCAGGAAAAATCCACCGGGTTCTCCGCGGAGATTGACCGGCTCAACGCGGAAAAGCCTGCCCTCTCGGCAAAGGTAGACGACATCATGAACTTCTACAATACCAAGGTGGCACCGGCTGCTGCCGAGGTGAAGCGTCTGACTGCCGCCGTGCAGAACTCCGAGCGCATCGTGCAGGCTGCGGGAGTCGACCCGGAACAGTTTGCCAGCGAACTGGCCAGGCTGACTGCCGAGAAGCAGAAGTTCCCTGAAATCCGCCAGAAGTGGCAGACTGCATACAACGAGTATACCACCCTGTCTACGAAGACTACCGAGGTGGGTGGACTGGTATCTTCCGGTACATCCGAGGTCAACCGGCTGAATGAAGCCATAGCGAAGGCCAAGGAGAAAGCAGATAACGACTCTCTTGCCATTACCGAGCAGCAGCTGGAGTCCGCCAAGTCCGACTATGCCGATGCCGAGACCCGCCTGCACAAGTCGAGCGACGACCGTCTAGCCTACGAGTACATCGGGAAGAACATGCTGGCCGACGACGGCCTGAAGAAGATGATTCTCGGCCAGTTCGTCCCGGCGTTCAACGAGAGCGTGGAGAGGAACATCCGCAGGCTGAACCTCCCGTTCAGCGTGGAGTTCGACGACAGCATGTCGTTCTCATTCCGGAGCGAGCCCGGTCTCGCCCCGTCCTATGCCATGCTGTCCCAGGGACAGCGCAGGAAGCTCGGGTTTGCCATATCGATGGCCTTCCGCGACTTCGTGTCCATGGTCGGAAACTTCAAGATTAACTTCCTGTCTATGGACGAGGTGCTTGACATTTCCACTGACGATACGGCCATGCGCGAGATGCTAGACATCGTGCGAGACATGGCTGACGAGATTGGATGCGCACTCATCATCACTCACCGCGGAACCACCGTGGCTGACAAGTTCGACTACAGGATTACCGTCGAGAACGACGGCATATACTCAACCCTAGGGGGACTGGAAAAACTATGATTAAGATGTTAAAGAACCCGCTGAAGATGTCCGGACTCTTCGTGTGCTACGGGAACGCCGGCGCCATGATGGAAACCAGGGGAATGAACGGAACATCCCACCTGATGGAGCACATGGTGTGTAAGACCGTCGAGCACATGCGCGACAGGTTCCTTGAGAACTGCATATGCGACAATGCGTACACTGCCGACGAGTACGTGGTGTGCTTCATGACCGGCCTTACGTCACGCATGAAGCCGATGGCCAGGGAATACCTGCAGAGCATGGTCGGGCCTGTGTCCGGCCTGAACCCCAAAATCGAGTGCATAACGCATGAGCAGTTCGAGAACGAGAAGCGTACCGTCCTGCAGGAATACGGCTTGCACTTTTCCAACCCGATGCGCGGCCCGGTATCCAACGCGATGCGGAAGTGGTTCGGGTATATCGGGGCAATCGGAATCAGGAGTGACGTAGAGAAGTTCACTTTCAGCGATTTCCGCGATGCCTACTACGAGACGTTCACCAAGCCGTCGATGGTTCTCTATGTCGGGCCAGCCGGTATCAGTCTTCCTAGCATACAGTGCTCGGCGCATAGTCCTTTCCGCCAGATGCCGACGTTCAAGAAGAACTGGGATATCGAGCTGGAACCTCTCCCGGACAATGGCCGGGCTCCCATAGTGGTATCCAGCAAGCGGCTCTGTACGATGGAGGATGCTACCGCTCTGCAGCTCGTGCTGAACATCCTAACAGCCGACCTGAACGCACCGCTGTACCAGGAAATCCGCGAGAAGCGCGGCCTGTCATACTACAGTCATGCCTACATGAAGACACTGGGAGATGCCGCGGTCCCAGTATTCACAGCGGATACCGACCGGAAGAACATCGGGAAGCTGAAGAAGGTGTACAACATGGTGTTCTCCGACATCGAGAACTACGTGACCGAGGAACGGTTCCGTTCCTGTGTGAGCCTTGCCAAGGCAGAACAGGATACACGCAAGGTGCTCCGCTACGAGGACTGCCAGGATATCCTCCGCAAGCACCTTGACCTCATCCGTACCGACGTGAACGTCAACTCCCTTACGTTCGGCCGTGTACTAGAGGTCGCCAAGAAGTACCTTTCCCCGGAAAATATCCTGATGTACACCCCGTAGCCCCCTAAACCCGATATAAACTGCGGATATTGCAAGGAGAACCCATGGCTGCCGCGTTCGATTTCGAGAAGTACTATACCATCGAGAAGGTCCATACGGAGACCACAATCGACCGCAGCGGCGTGGACTTGCAGAACCCTACCGAGACTTCGGAGATTGTTACCGACAATGTCGTCTACTACTTCGCCGACATCGCCGTGTCCTATCCGGACGGCAGTGCCGAGTGGCTCCGGGGGGATACCGACAGGCGCCTCCTGGTGCGAAGGGAGGACATCCCGAGCGCGGAAGCGTACTATGTCCGCCCGTGGCATCCCGTGGGCGACCTGGCAGGTACCGGGATAGACATTTCCTGGGAATCCATGGACGGCCGGCGCATCGGGAAGTTCGTCGCCTCGCCGGATTCAAGGTTTACCTATTACCTCATAGACGACTCCATGGCTGACTGGATGGTACCGGTCTCCTCGTTTGCTGCGTTCGTCTTCCCGAGGCACGAGGCCGAGTCGGGCAAGGTGGAACCGGTGGATGACCAGATTAGGCAAGGGACTCCGGTAAAGGACATCGACCAGTCAGTGGTCACCGACCCCACCACCATGAAGCTGCTGTATGGCGCACTGGGATTCTACGGGGGACGATGGAAAGGCAACAAGTGGCTCGAGAAATGGGTCAGGAAGCCTGTCGGCAATCTGGGCAACCCGGTCATCGCATACGATACCTTCCGCAAGCGAATCGAGGAACTTGCCGACGTGTGCTCCGAGACGGGAATAGGCCTGAACGTTACCTATTACGACAATTCGTTCGGCACGGAGGATGACGACGTTACTGCCACCGGGCTGAACAGAAGGACCACGTTCCAGCATGCTTACGGAGAGAACCTCCCGGAATTCCTCAGGGAACATTCCGACCTGGTTTCCGAGGTTCGCGGCGCTACGTCCACCGCGCTGATTCCCCCGGTAAAGGAGGCAGTACGTGCATTCTTCTACCCCGTGGACGAGATTGAGACCGAGTTCGAGGACCTTTTCGTAGACACGATGCAGGCAATTTCCGACGTTCCTGTGCTGTGGCGGTTCGTAAGCTCCAGCAACAAGAGCAGGCTCAAGGAAGTCGCCGGGAGGTACCAGCGTACCGAGAACGACCCGGCAATAGCCGGCAGGATGGCTTTCGACCTGGAAATCATACTGAATTCACTCATCCAGCACGACACCCCGTACATCCTGCAGAACCCCATACCGAACTTCTGCGCATACCCGAGGCTTGTCCAGGTTGGTCCCGATGCGGGGACAGCAGGGGCATCGTGGATTATCGGCCAGCCGTATGACATGCGTACCAAGGTCGGTCTGACCATGTGGCCGAGTACCGACTCGTTCGCCACCGGTCCGTACAGGGGATACGATGCTGACGGGAACCAACAGTCTATAAAGAAGTACAAGAGAATGACCGAGGAAGAGGTCGACAACATCCTGGTCGAGTACTACCGGTACGCATACGAGAACGAGTTACCGAAGGAATGGGGCGTCGGCAGAATCACGATGGACTACGTGAAGAAGCTGAAGAAGGGGGAACTCGGTAAGGTCGAACATGTGCTCGCGTTCGATACCTACTACAAGAGTGTCGCCTCGTTCATGAACATGCTGCGCGCCTACGGCGGTGACGACGGCTCGGAGGAAGGTACCTCCGGTATGCTCGCCTCGCTCATACGGGACCGACTGTTCGCCGAGGGGAAGCCTTACGCCGGCAACCCGGCATTCGTCCCGGACTATTCCGACAGTGCGAACCTGGTAATCCACGGGAGCTACGACGTCATCTGCTGGAAGGAATGTTCCGTTCCCGACGCAGTAATGAACAACGAGTTCGTCGCCGACTACATGACCTACTGGAAGGACCTTTCAAGCAACCCGGCCGTAGGCATTGGTTACGCCGTCGATACGGTCGGCGTGATGAAGGACATCTTCGACGAGATGTGCACCGCGGTAACGGTGTTCAGCGTGCTTATCGGTCCAGTGCTCGGCACAATCGCCCGCACCGCACTCAACGAAATTGAGGAAAGCATTAACCGGCTCGACGAGCTTTCCAAGCAGATGCTGTGGTACCAGAGGTACGTCAAGGAAGCTCCGTTTAGCAACATGTCGATGATTCCCGACAGTAAGAAGGCTGTGTTTGACACGAAACTGCCTACGTGGACCATGCCGGCGAGGCTCATGTTCCCCGTGTCGATGTACCGGAAGGTACGTGTTAAGTACAAGAACATTTTCGGCCTTACCCGCCATAGGACAGTCAAGAAGTCCATCGGCGTGCGCTGGGTGGAAGTCACCTTCTACGATACCGGCGTATATGCGGAATACCCGCAGGTCACCGAGACCCCGGGCGAGGACATATCGCTCGATGACATCGTAGATATCGAGGACGGACGCATACTGCTGGATTCCCCGCTCCCGGAGACTGCGCTCGGCCGCGGGGTAGCTACCCTGGTCATGAAGGACGGGTACGGCATTGAGCTCAGGTTCCCTGTTACTGTCGTCAGTGACGTCGAACTGAGGGTAGATGCCGAGGTATCCGACAAGGGTCCGTATGCGCTGGTGAAACTCAGGCTCCCCCTGGCACCGGCACAGCCAGAAATAGGGAAGGAACCGGTGGATGTCATCTACGAGATGCCCTCTTTGCCTTACGATTCTGAACTCCGCAAGAAGGCCTTCCAGGACTACGGCCCGTTCAGCCACGCGGAATACTTCGCGGAGAACCGATACTCGGCCGGACCGGAACCTGACGACGTGCAGGCTGCCCTGGATGAAGAAACAGCAAGCCACAAGGACGGGTGGGTCGTATTCCACAGTACCTCGGATGACCTGAGGGACCTCCGGGAGGGACTGGGCATACACGACAAGGTCGCCATGCTGCTCAGCATACTGTCGAGCGAGTTCGGCTCAAGCCGGGTCAAGCTGGTCGAGACATATCGTTCCATCGATGACCAGATACCCCTCTGTTCCGGGGGTCCGGAGAGCTACTTCCTCTCCTGGCACAATTACGGCCTGGCAGCCCGTATCCTCATTCTCCAGGAGGACGGGAAGACCCCGATTACAAAGGATGGTCCCGAGGCGAAGCGCATGATACCCATAGCGAAGGCGTTCACCGAGTGCTGCGCGAACGGCGGTATCGGCAAGCCGTGCAACGTGGTGTGGTGCGCCAGGCTCGCCGTGGGGCCAAGCGTTTTCGACTGGGAGTTCCTCCCGGTGGGCGTCGGGCACAAGGACGTGCCGAAGTTCCGGGAGGCTACCGTATCCCAGATGGACCCGGTGAGGGAAATCGGCTATGTCGACGTCGATTCAGCGGGATATGTCTATAGGAACAAACCGGACGACGACCGGCCGTATGTCCTCTCGGACTCGCCCAGGTACCAGAACGCGCTGGTTATCAACGGACGCCACTACATGTCGCCTGACAGCATCAGGAACTATAACCACATTGATGACATAGTACTATATGATGTCAAGGAATATGTCAACCTCATAACGCTCAAGATGAACGCGCATGGAACGGCAAAGCCACTTTCCGGCAGTCTCTATGACTGGAAGGCGACCAACCAGGACTCATCATCACAGCTTGTCCGATACTACGCAATGACCGGGAACATCCCGTCTGCCAAGGCGATACTTGCCGGAGACTTCGTCGAGAAGTACGGTCCGATAGACGACCAGTTCTACAGCAAGGACCCGGTGGAGTACCTACGCGGCATGCTCGGTAGCCACTACTACGAGGCCCGCATCGTCGTCCCGAGGGATGGCGAGTCGGCCTACATCACCCTGCACGACGGCATATACCACGTCAAGTCCATGGAGGCCTACCCGGACAACCCGCCGACCCGACTCGACCTGCACAAGCAGCAGCAGGTCGACTCCGCACACATGAAGTGGGGCTCATGGCACGACGGCGCGTTCTATACCGAGGATGAACGGGAGATACCGGTAATCCACTCGGAGCGCCCGGTGATTTCAGGTTACATTTCAACGGTAGATGCCGACGGAAATACTGAATGGACTCCGGATAGCGACGAGGCGATATTCATCCACCAGCTGGTGGCAGACCACGTACACCGCAAGTTCGACGAAATCAGGAAGAGCTTCGAGAACTTCGGCGGCGCCCTCATGTACGACCGCATCGACGACTCGCCCAATTCCGGCATGGTAGACATGCTTGAGAACGAGTTCGGCCTGATAAAGGCCCAGGACCTTATCGACTTCGACGACCTGGAACGCGTCATCGGCACCCCGGAGATTCTCGAGGAGAAGGTCGACGGAAGCATCTACGAGAAGGTAGTCAACAACGCCCAGCTCTCCGGCATCCGGAAGGCCAGCCTTACCAAGGAACATATCCACATCAAGGACACCCCGTCCAAGAGCGACGCGAAGACCCTGTATGACCTTATCCAGAAGGGAAGGGGATACATGGCAAACGACCTCCTTAAATAGTTTTCCGCAAAACCCATAAACTACGGAAAACGAACCATGGAGGGCCACGGATGCCCGCTCAGGTAATCATCAAGAAGTATACCGGCCGCGATTCCGACTTCGGTACCGTGGTGAAGAGCCTCGGCATCAAGCGGGTCGATACCGCAGTACCCTCCGTCTACAGCTCCAAGAACCTCGGCGGCAAGGTAATTCCCGCCGACGACGCGAGCGAGGCCAAGTTCTACTCGGTCTACCGCCCGGACCAGCCCGACTGCTGGAACTACTCCATGGAGTGCGTGTTCAAGGTGCACCTGGTGAAGCCGCCCGACGTACAGCTCAGCAACCTGTGCATCTACCCCGTGGGCGAGAGGCCGACCAGCCCCAACGCCCCCAAGCTGATGATTGGCAACTCAATCACATACTCCAAGCCGACCAACGCAAAGAGCGTCAAGGCCGTCCACGACATATGGGACTACTCCCGGGAGCACCCGTTCTACCTTACTGTTTCCGGCCTGTACGGCCAGGTGGTCGACCCGGCATTCACCAAGTACGAGTACTCCGTTGAATACCGTGACTGCGGGTACGGCAACGTCGTCTACCTCGACGGCGAGCGCCAACCGGCTGTCCCGGTCGCAGTCCGTACGGACGCCGGTGACATCACCCTGCGCTTCAAGGACCGTACCTTCATGGCCTCCTCGGAAGACACCGGGAGACGCCTGCTCGATTTCGTCGACCCGACTACCGGAAAGGTAATTGACCCGAAATACACCAGGACCGTCCGGCAGGACGACCCGCACGGTGACGGCGGTGCCCTCGAGCTTCTCGTGAAGACATCCGAGTGGAGCCTCATGGATATCTACCCGGCTGGGCTCATTTACAAGATTCAGTCCGACCGCGAGTACGACTACGAGGGCAGCGGGTACATGATTTACTGGCTCAACCTCTACGCGCAGGAAGCCGGGTGGACCCCGGTGTGCGATACCACCATGCAGACCGACGTTTCCTACGTTCCCAACCGGTGGTTCCGCAGCATATACGACACTACGGACGCGACCGTTACTGAGGTGACCGCCAACCGTCCATACGACAAGCAGGTCGTCTATTACGACGTGGAGGCCAGGTGCGACGAGACTGGAAGGATGAGCTTCTTCGTCAACGGGGTCCGCAGGCCGACAATCCTGTTCGACCTGAACAAGACCTACCACTTCCTCAACCATAGCGGCTCGAAGTTCCCCTTGCGCTTCATAGGCAACATGTTCGCCCCCCAGGCCAACAACATCGATGACGTCATCACCGATGGAGTGGTCGTCCTCCACGGGAATACCGACATCGAGGAGGTGTTCGTCAACCCGGAGAAGGTCCTCAAGGCCGGGAAGTGCATCGGCGCCTACCAGAGCACCTGCCAGCCCGAGATGGGCAACGTGGTCTACAACCACCCTCTGGACATGTGCGGCAACTACAACATGTGCCGGGTGGGCGGCGGTATCTACAACCCGCTGCTTGCGGGAGAGTCCGACTACGTCTACCTCCAGCTCCAGGTGAATTCCGACACCGACCCTGGCTCGGCCGTCCCCGAACTGGAAATAGGCTACGACGAAACCTAGAATTTCAACATTTTTTTGACCACCGGTATAAACTTGCAATCAAAACGACCCCGGTGGCGGGATAATAAGGAAATAGAAAAATGACACAGTCAGAAATCAACGCGAAAGCAATGGCCGATATCTTCGCCCTGGAGGATTCTAAGGACCTGTTCGAGGCAATCGGCGTAATCAACGATGACCCTGCGATGGGTACCGAACCCGAATACGGCCCGGACGACATGCTCACGGTCATCCCGGGTTCCACGGATACCTTCGGCGGTCAGGCCGTCAACACCAACATCCAGGAACCGAGTGACGACGACAAGCGCTTCGTCGTGGACAGCTTCGCCGAAAAGATGGCCAATGCTCACAAGACCATCGTCGACGAGGACGCCATCGATACCTTCTCCCCGATTATCCAGCAGGAAGCCGGCCCGAAGATTAACGTGCGCCAGTTCCTCACCGACATGATGAACAGCGCCACCCAGCGCCTCAGCTCCCAGAACGTTTCCGAGGCCCAGCCCACCGGTGCCACCCCGGAAGAACCCATCGCCGCCCCTACCGAAGGCGAAGATGCCGACCCGATGGCGGCTGTCGACCCCATGGGCACTCCGGCTATGGACCCGGCTGCCGGCGCAATCGCCCCGGAACCGTCCCTCGAAGCCAACCCGGATGACGGTCTCGGTCTCGACGGTATCACCGACGACGGCCTTGGCGAAATCGGCGCAGAACCCGAAGCTGCCCCGGCTGACGACCTCGGCCTCGACGGCATCACCGACGACGGTCTCGGCGCAGAACCCGAAGCTGCCCCGGCTGACGACCTTGGCCTCGACAGCATCACCGACGACGCTGCCGAAGCTGCCCCGGAAGAAGCTGCACCTGAAGCTGAACCCGCTGCCGAAGAAGAACCGGCGGCCGAAGAGGCCGAACCGGCACCCGAGGATGACGTTCTCGGTGATTCCAACCTCGACAGCCTCAGCGACGAAACTTTCGGTTCTGACGAAGGCGACGAGAAGGATTCCGAGATTCCCGAGGAAGACACCGACGCTGACTTCGAGGCCGAAATGACCCAGAAGAAGGCCCAGCTCGAGTCCATCTATGCCAACTACATCGAGGACCGTGCACGCAACAAGATTCGCACCATGGTCGAATCCTACATGGCCAAGAAGGACAAGGAAGAGAAGGCCAAGCTCGAATCCGAGGAAGCCGCCCCTGAAGCCGCCCCGGAAGCTGAACCCGCTGCCGAACCTGCTGCCGATGCAGAAGGCGACGTCCAGGTCGAAGCTGCCGCCGAAGCCAAGCGCAATGAACTCGGCGAGAAGGTCGCCAGCATGGTCGAAAGCGCCAAGGACGATTCCCGCGCCAAGGACATGCTCGAGGCCGCCAAGCGCGCCTACGTCAAGGCAAGCAAGAAGGACGATGAACTCGACTCCATGCTCGAATCCATCTCCGCCAACTACCACAAGGCCCAGGCCGAAAAGAAGGCCGCTTCCAAGCTCCAGGCCAAGCTCGAGTCCATCGCCGACAAGTATGCCCCGAAGGCCGAACCGGCCAAGGAACAGAAGCCGATGACCGAGTCCGTCCAGCCCAAGAAGACCGGCCTCAACACCCAGCTCCAGGAAATCATCGATTCCCTCTAGTCATAAGGCGTGACGAACAAATTAACGGAAGGCAGTAGCCTTCCGTTTTTTCGTCCATGAAGTAGTTTAATGACCGGGAAATCGACGATAAACTACGGAAAACGCGGTAATAAAATGGGTCATTTCGACGGAAGAATGAAGAAAGCGGTGGAAACCGCCATCGGACGCGCCAAGGACAAGGCGTTCTACGAGTGTCTAACCAGGCACGGTTTCTACGACGTCGCCGATTCAGCCAATGGCCTAAAGGACTGGCAGAGGGCTTCCGTACCCGACTACAACCAGAACCGCATGTCTGCATTAGCCGAGGCGATAGCCGAGATGATTCAGGACGTCCTCGCAAACGACGAGTACGGAGTCCTCACTACAACCATGGAGGACATCGTCAACAAGCTCGACATGCGCGGCTCCATGACCGCGAGCGAGATGGACGTCGTCGGCGGTGCCCTCGGGGGACTTACGGGAGGTACCTCGGAAGCAGCAAGACAGGCAATCTCCTCCGCAGTCGCCGCCGCGATGAACGGCTTCAAGTTCGACCCGGACGTAATCCCGCCGATTTCCCTCGGCCTCAGCGGACTGCCCTTCTCCATTTCCAATATCTACAAGCCGGGAACCCTGGCACCGAACTACGACTTCCTCTACGAGCACGAACCCGACAAGCACGACGGATTCTACGTCGGCAGGGAAGGTAACCTCATGGTCGGTCCCGGTATCCCCCTCGACCTGGGCGGACCCGTCAAGGTCCTCGTCCTCCGTACCATCTTCGGCGTCCCAAACGTCGAGAAGGAATGCAAGCCACAGGGTGACCTCGAAGGAGGCCTCACCATGGAGGAGTTCAAGGTCATCCAGGACGTCATGGACCTCCCGCCCGCACAGGCATTAGCCCGAGATGACGTCAAGAACTTCTCCCTCAGCGACAAGCAGATGCGCTCCGCATTCTATCGCTACATCCACTTCATACTCTGGCAGCCGCTCTCCAACCAGAACAACTGGGCGTACCTGCACTGGGGAGTCATCGCCAACAACGCATGCCCCGAGAAGCTCCGCACGGCCATATGCAGCTTCCTCCGTACCAACGGCCTGGCCCTCGACCCGGCAGTCAACCCCGACGCATGCATGATTTGCCACTGCCTCAACGCGGGAATGGCTTACTACGTCGGAAGGGACACCCCGGTAACTCTCGTGGGAATCCCGGGAGCCTCCCTTACCTACTGGGACGCCAAGACCAAGGAGGGCGGAACAGTGCCCGACACCCTGAGGAAGGCCCAGCAGTATCCGGGAGTCAAGAAGGACAAGAAGCTAGCCTTCCTGCACTTCACCATCATCGCCGACATCCTCTCCCGCATGACGCTGGGTACCTCCGAGAACGATATCGCCATCCGCAAGCGCCGAGTCGCCGAGGCAAACCTCATCTACGGCCTTGTCGGCCTCCCGGAAATCTCCTACGGAAAGTCCCCCGCAGCACTCCCCCGTGAACTCACCGGGAAGGCACTGGAAGGACGCGGACTTCCCGGACTCATGGGAGAATCCACCATTTACGTATTCAAGAACGAGGCAGCCGACATGGTCGCCGGCTCCGACGTCAAGATAGTCCTGCAGAGCCAGAAGCTCGACCCGGACGGCACCATAATCCAGGAACGCTCACGCAAGGTCATGCAGTACGCTGCCGCCCTCGCCGGAATCAAGGTCATCCCGGTATCCTCCCTCCTCCGTACCGCGTACGACCAGGGAAGAATCATGGGAGAGAACTGGCACCGCGGAAAGCGCATCAAGTACCGTGGCGCCCAGCCCGTCAACGAGGTATACGTGGAAGATGCCAAGGCCAATCCGGGCCCGCAGCCGGGATACGTATCCAACGAGCGATTCAATTCCTACACGAAGAAGGCCATGATTGACAAGGCACAGGAACTCTACGACAAGGGAGTCACCCTGTCCCTGCATACGATGGACCCGACCAAGATTCAGGCGATAGACATATCCAACAAGTGGCTCGAGGAGAAGTACCACTATCCGCACGACCAGGTAGTACGCCTGGGTACGGTGTTCCAGCAGCTCAAGAAGCAGGGAATCCTCAGGAGCTACCTGCAGCCGGACTGCTTCACCCCTCCACCCAAGAAGGGTACCGGTGAACCGGCTTTCCACATAGAGGTGTACACGTCCGGCCCAGGGAGCGAGATTCCCCTGAAGATGGCCGACGAGAACCCGTCCGCGATGTCACCCACCGAGGACAACGGGCAGGAAGTGATAATGTCAAACAGGAACTACCTTACAGCGTCCGCCATGGACGCACCACTGGTGAAGGACAGCGTCGACGCGAAGAGGGAGGCATAACGGTATGTCACAGCTATACATGGATTCAAAGAAGAACTTCGACGACATGGTATACGGTTACCTCGTCAAGCGGCTCACCCAGCCCTACGCCGAGACCGACGCGTTCGGCACCGGCCACATCGACGAGCAGGGTAACGAACTCCGCGACGACGAGGACTGGTCCTACACTAACCTCGACCGCCTCGTGTTCGACCTCCGGGCAGCTGCCGGGGATAACCTGAAGAAGATACTCCATGACGACTATTCCGCAGTCGACGCTCTCGCCCTCATGACCGGCAGGCTCGACCCGAAGGACTATTCCGCACGCTTCGCCCCCGTGGTCAAGCTCGTAGAAGAAGCCGGCTACCTCCCGGAATCCACCAGGGGGCAGCCCGGCCAGCCGCAGGAGGACCCCGGCAACGGGATGAACGCCACCGACCGCGTATCATTCGCGCTCACGGTCGCCACCGCGCTCGTAACCTGCCTCCTCAAGGACCGCGCAGTGAATGCCGCCGAGTTCGACCGGGAGGTGCTCCCCTCCACCGAGGCGACCTTCGGGGTGCGCTCCATAGGCAGCGCCGAGGAGGTGCTCGGGTATCTCCGGGAGAACGGCCTGATGGACCCCCGCGACATCACACCGTCCGGCACGAGGCTCGCCGTCGCGCTGGCAAGGGAAATCATCAAGAACCACCTGGCACGCCCCAAGGGAGGCGGAGCCGACAACAAGGCAGTCACCTGGGAGGAACTGAGCCGTGCCTAGCAGCTACAACGGCAGGCCGCTCTTCACGGTGGGCCTGTCCGACTTCATAGCCGTCACCGAGGCAGTACACGGGAGCAAGAGGCTCCTGGCCAGGAACATACAGTCCACGGAGCTGAGGGACTACTTCGTGAACACAAGGAAGCCATTTTTCGCAGTCGCCTATGACGATGTAATAGTTTCATACGGCGGAAAGGACAAGTAATCATGCTCTGGAGACCTAACAAGCACCCCGACAGCATAGGGACCAGGATTGTGACCCACGCCAGGAAGTACGGCGTGGCCAACCCGAAGGGCCCGTACTTCGACAGGATTTTCAACAGGCAGGAGACCGACCGCCAGGTGGAGCTCTCCAAGAACCTCGTCGGCCAGGGCGTCAACGAGATGATGTTCCCGAACGGGATTTCCCCGGACGGGTACAGCACCTTCACTCCGATGCTCGGCGTCTCCGACAAGAAGGTCGACCCCGAGACCGTGCACAACGCCATCGCCGAGAACCAGGCGAACCTATACTGGAAGAAGAACGTCGAGCGCGCGATGAAGTACAACACCGTCGCCGGCCGCTCCGAGGTCAACGAGTCCCTCATGCAGATTTGCAACGAGGCGGTCTACGAGGACGAGAACGACGAAATCTGCGTGCTCCAGATTTCCAAGGACGCAGACATAGGCGAGTCCACCCAGACCCGCATGCACCGCATCTTCCGCCGCCAGGTCCTCACCGAGTTCCTCAACTTCTACGACGACGGCGACAAGTACATGCACTACCTCCTCGTGCACGGCCGCGTATTCTTCGAGGTGTCATTCGACGAGAATTCCGGCGCAATCAAGGGCGTCCAGATGCTCCCCGAGGAGAACATGATTGTCGTCATCCAGGACAACATCATCATCGGGTACCGCCAGATGCTCACCGGCTCCATCACCATGTACACCGGCGGCAAGAACTACATCGACTACTCCCCGAACCAGATTCTCTACGCCTCCCTCGGCATGAACGGCCCCGGTGGCGTCAACGACCCGCGCTCCATCCTCGAGCCCGCAATCAAGCCCTACAACCAGCTGAACACCATCGAGGACTCCGTCGTCATGTACCGTATCCTCTGGGGCTCCGAGAAGCTCGTCCTCAAGGTCGACACATCCGGCATGCCCAAGGACAAGGCCGAGAAGTTCATGAAGGACCAGGCCAAGATGTTCTCCCGCAAGCTCGACTACAACTCCCTCACCGGCGAGGTCACCAACTTCGGAAAGGTCGTCGGCCTCACCGAGCACTTCCTCATCGGCCTCTCCCAGGGACGTACCGGTTCCTCCATCGAGCGCATGCAGGGTGGCGAGCAGCTGGGAAACATCGACGACCTCAAGTTCTTCAAGAGGAACCTGGTCAACTCCCTCATGGTCCCTCCCGGACGCATCACGGCGCTCGCCGGGGACAACCAGAACTACTCCCAGGGAAAGATTGGCGAGGTCACCGTGGCCGAGATTACATTCGCAAGACTCGTGCAGAAGTACCAGAAGCCCATGCGCTCCATACTCCTCAAGCTCTTCCTCATGACCCTCGATACCGACCGGAAGATTGCCGACAAGTACAAGGTCCCCGCCAACTTCCGCATCAAGTTCAAGAAGGCCAACGGATTCAACGACTTCATCGGCGCCGAGGTCTGGAGCACCAGGCTCAACATATTCGGCCTCATGATGCAGCATACCGCATCCAAGGACAACCCCGGCGGCGTGCTTGCCAAGGAGTTCGCCCTCCGCAGGGGCCTCGGCCTCACCGACGCCGACTACCTCGAGAACGCCGACATGCTCAGGAAGGAGAAGGCAAAGGAGATGGGCGAGACCGCACCATCGGGCGGAGAGGAAGACATGGGCGGAGGCGGTGGCCTGCCAGGACTCATGTAAGGGAAATCGTGGAAATACCATGGGAGCCCCCCGGGAGGTACCGGGGGCTTTTCCGTCATCTACGCCATACGTACCGGTAGTTGCCGCAGTCGTATATCCTGTAGATTTTCCGGGAGAGCATTATCTTATGCTCGGTCATTTCAGGGGAATATCCGGCTTCCACCAGTGCCCTTTTCGTGAAGTCCATGCGGTTCTTCCGGGAGTTGTTCACTATATAGTAATATGATGGCCGGGTCACCCCGTCAAGTTCAAACCCTATCTTCGGGTAGAACGCCCTTGGCCCGCTCCAGCGCCGGTCGGCATACGATGTTATCAACGAAACTTCCGGATGGCTGTCCACATAATGCTTGAACAGCTTTCCCGCACCGCCGACCACGCTCAGGAATTTCCTGTTGCAGTATCTCAGAAGCTCTATCCCTTCCCCGAAACGGCTTTCACCGAAAGTCATCAGGGCAACCAGTTCCCCTTCATGGTACAGGCCTAGACGTGTGCTCGACATGCAGCTCCCCTGTATGTGGTTCACCGTGAGGAAACCGGCGGCGTCCGAGTAGGATACTTCCCGTACCTCGCACTCCCTGGCATATACCGTAGGGTTCTTTCCCAGGATACCGGAAAGCCTCGACTTCACTATGTCCCGCTTCTCTATCCACTCGTCCTCGAAGACGTGTACCAGGTGGATTCCGACTGCCTCGCACATCTCCGTCTTCCTCAGGTGGTAAGTGTCCGGCTTGTTCTGCTCGTTGTGCCAGTAAAGACCGTCGAACTCTATGGCCAGCTTCGCTTCGGGGACGTAGATGTCCAGTTCCAGCCCGTCCAGTACCTCCCGGTCCGAACTGATTACGTAACCGTCCTCGCCAATGAGCTCTTTCACGTATGCCAGCAGGGAATCCTCCTCGCTGGACCTGGTAGCATCCGGGGGGTTGCATGCGGTGCACCACTTGGTCCCGTATCGGTTCAGTCGCATCCAGCCGGTATTTATGGGTATGTCGAATTCGGTGCCGCAGTCCCTGCAGCGGCAGTGGAACTTGCGCTCGTCGTATCCCAGGACGTCGCACTGGGTTCCGAGTATGTCGTTATAGCGCTGGATTGTCCGCTTCAGTACGGTCTCCCTAGCCTTTGCTACGTTCACATAGTGGGCATTGCCGTATCGTTCTAGTTTGGTCTGGGCGTTCTTTTCCGAATTGTTGTAGGTGCGGGAACCGTATCTCTCCAGCTTGGTCTGGGCGCATTTCTCGGTGTTCACGTAGTTGGATGCACCGTACTTCTCCAGTTTCGTCGCCTTGCGTTTCTCCGGGTTGTTGTACCCGGCGATGCCGTAGCGGGCCTCCTTGGTCGCGCGAATCTGGGCGCCGTTCGCGTAGTTGGCGTCCCCGTAGCGCTCCTGCTTGGTCCGGGAGGTCTGCTCGTGGTTATTGAAGCCTTCGGAACCGTGAACTTCCAGGTTGGTGGCCTTGCGCTTGTCCACTGTTGCCTTGTCGTTGGCCGTGCATTTCTGAGAGCAATGCGTATAATACCCGCGGTTCAGTCTTCCCGAGAATTGTGTAGGCTTGCCACATACTACACATATTCCTTCGCCGGGCTGTTTCAGGTACTTGTCGTAATATTCCTGGTTGGTGACTTCCCGGTGCATCTGGTATAGGTGCTTGGAGAACCCCGCATAGTTCTTGAAGGGTCCCTTGCTGCATATCTGGCATGTGTCCAGTTGTAGTTCCATATCCTCAAATATAGCAAAAAATGCTCAAATTGGCGCTGAATTGAATTTCAATGCACATTTTTGCAGGGTTTAAAAGTGACTTATTCACATTTTATAAACAATACGTCAGAAGTCTATGGAAGTTTAAATCTTCCCCTGACGGTGGGTTACCGTCCAGGATAGACGGTAAACCATAAAACAAAAAGGAAAAAGAAAAATGACTAACGTACAGCCTTCCGCTTACACCCGCAAGTGGGCAAGCGTGCTGAACAGCAACCTCGGCCGTCCGATGCGTAACCGCATCGAGGCTTCCGTGACCGCCACCCTTCTCGAGACCCAGAACAAGCTCAACAAGGGCCAGCTCATGGAATCCGCTAACGTCAGCTCTGACGTTGCTCAGTATCAGCAGTATGCCCTCCCCCTCATCCGTCGTCAGTTCCCGGAACTTCTCGCCATGAATACGTGTGCGGTGATTCCGACGACTACGCCGCATGGCATCTACTTCGCCCTCCGTTACCTCTACGATAACGAACCGCTGAAGACCACTGCCTTCCGTTACGGTCAGAAGCAGGAAATCGGCTACGACCTCGTCGCCGACCACACTGGCTTTGCCTCCTCCTTCAACCCCTGGCGCACTGGCGCTGGTGAAATGCTCAGCAACTTCTCCGAAGGTACTGACGTCACCGGTGAAGCCTATCCGTACGGTTCTTCCTACGGCCAGCTCTACAACAACTTCGGTGGTGATACCCTCGATGGTGCTGATGACCTCGGTGCTTACGCCTACAACATCAAGAAGGCCTCCATCAAGGTCATCTCTGGTGCTATCCGCGTCGGTACTCGCGCCATCAAGAGTCACTACACTCTCGAACTCCAGCAGGATATGGCTGCTGCCCACGGTCAGGACGTCGAAGCCCTGCTCCTTGAAGGCCTCCAGTTCGAAATCCAGCAGGAAATCGACCGTGAAATCCTCATGGCCATGGTGATGGTCGCCCAGAACGAAAAGCTCGGCGGCGAAAAGGTCATCACTGTCGACCTCAAGAACACTGACGTCGGTCCGGCCAAGGGTCGCTGGTCTGCTGAAAGCATCGCTTCCGGCATCGTCAACACCCTCATTGCCGTGTCTCGTAAGATTTCCCTTACGACCCGTATGGGCTGCGGTAACTTCGCAATCTGCTCTCCGGACATTTGCGCTGCCATCGCTACGCTCAACACCGGCATATACAACCCGGGTGGCTACCTCGGCACGAACGTCGACTTCCAGCCGGCCGGTGGTGTTGCTGACGCTGGCGCTCTCCTGAACGGCCAGATTAAGCTCTACCAGGACATCTACGCTAATGCTTCGTATGCATTGGTTGGATTCAAGGGTGGTCGCCAGGGCGAATCGGGCATCATCTTCATGCCGTACATCCCCTATATTTTCACGAAGACTGCGGGTCAGGAAGATGGTTCTCCGCGACTCATCGTCAAGTCTCGTTATGCCATCGTGGCTAACCTCCTTGGCGCTGGTCAGTTCTACCGCCTCGTTCGCTTCCTCAACGTGAACAACCTCATCACGGGCATCGACTTGAACGAAGCGCCCTGGCAGAGCAACGGTTCCTTCTCGGGCGACTCTCTCGAACCGGGTCTGGAATACGTTGTTGACCAGGACGACCCGCTGGCCAATGCTCCGGGTGGCATGACCTTCCAGGACAAGCGCTGGTAATCCAGTAGTGACCTAAAGGGAAATACCTATTAGGAGGTGCGGAGTAATCCGCACCTCCTTTTTTTCGAGGTAGAATAATGTAAAATGTTGTTTACAAATACCATTCGTATAATTGTCGACATGTCGAAAATAACGTAAAATCCACGGTTTCTGACCTGCCATCTTTGTGAAGACCTATCAATTTATAATTAAATGACATTTTCCTGTGCCAACAATGAAAAATTAATGTATATTTGATTGGTAATAACAAGGAGAGTGTATATGAAATGCTTGATTTGTGAATCTTCCGGTAAGCAAGTGGAATATGAAAAGGCATGTTCCCTGGGGACGCACCTGTGGAAAACCCATGGACTGAAACCACAGGAATACTACGACAAGTACATTGCCAAACCGGGTGACGGCAAGTGTGCTGAATGCGGCAAACCGACAAAATTTCGTACCATCGGACAGGGTTATCTGGAATTTTGCAGCAAGAAGTGTTCGGCAAAGCATATTGCCGCCGACCCGGAGCGGAATGAACACAAGAGTTCTGCATATAAGGAGTCGATGTTGAGGCAGTACGGGGTAGAAAACTGTGCGCAGATAGAGGATGCCAAGCAGAAACGCAAGGAAACTATGAAGGAAAGATATGGAGTCGAGTATTACTCTCAGGTCAATGACTTTGCACAGATAGCTGCAGCGGGTAATATGGCCCACCATGGTGTCCGCAGCTATATGCTACTCCCGGAGATGCAACAGAAAATCCGCGATGCCAACATGAAGAAGTACGGTGTCCCCTACATGTTCTGCCAGAACACGGAATATGCCAAGGTAAAATACAAGGAATACCTGGAGGCTCACGGATGTGAACTGGTGGAATTCAAGGACAAGAAGCACATCACCTACCGGTGCAAGAAGTGCGGGCATGTGACAACCGAGCAGGACCTGTTCCTCAAGGTGAGGGAAGGATTCGGCCTGGATTTTTGCACCCGGTGCTTTCCGAAGAGCTCCCCTGTATCGGGCGAGGAACAGCAGGTGAAGACCTTCATCGAGGGTCTCGGGTTCAAGGTTGAGCATCATGACCGAGGGTTCCTGGACCAGTACGGTGCCGACATGGTCATTGAGGAGAAGAAGCTTATAGTGGAGTTCGACGGTATCCGCTGGCATAACGAGATGTATCGTCCGGATGAGTACCACGTGACGAAGACGAACATAGCCGAGAGGATGGGATACCACCTAATCCACCTGTTTTCCGACGAATGGGAGGAGAAGCGCCCAATAGTGGAGAGCCGCCTGAAGAACGCTCTCGGCATAATGGGTCTCCCGGTGGCAGCCCGTGACTGCCGGGTGGAGCAGGTATCTGCCGAGGTGGCCAAGCAGTTCAACGAGTCGTTCCACGTACAGGGTGACGCGGTGTCCTCGGTCAGGTACGGGCTATACGGTGGGGATACCCTGTATGCGGTGATGACGTTCGGCAAGTCGAGGTTCATGGACGATGCCTGGGAGATGATAAGGTACTGCGTCCGTCCGGGATATCATGTTCACGGGGGTGCCGGAAAGCTGTTCAATAGGTTCATTGCCGACGAGCATCCGGACAAGGTGTTGACCTATGCCGACCGGAGGTGGTCTGGCAACGGTGCATTCTACGGGAGGATAGGGTTCAGGCTGGACGGGGTGACCGAACCGGGGTACTCGTATGTTGTCGGCAATCACCGGGAGAGCAGGTTCAACTACCAGAAGTACAAGCTTAGTGGACCCGATGTCACCCCGGGGGCAACCGAGCATGAAATCATGTACGGGCGCGGGATATACCGTATCTACGACTGTGGCAACTATAGGTACATCTGGGAGCCGAATGTAAAATAGTCTTAACATTCGATACGTTTCCGTCCGGGATTTGCTATATTTGAAATTGAAGACATAGTATCCCGGCGATTGGTCTCCCTGGGGTATGAGAATTTCGAAGCACCCGGTGGCCACTGGAGACCAAATTAAGTGTCCGCCGGGTGCTTCACGTAATTTGGAGGCGGTATGCTCCATAAGAATGCTAACGGTAACTATGAATGCGCGATATGTCATGCGGAGTACGACAACGTACGCCAGTTTTCGCTGCATATAAGTCTTGGACACAAGAAGACGACGCAGGAATACTATGACGAGTTTTGCAAGGAACCCGGAGAAGGGTTATGTAAGGTATGCGGAAACTCCACGAAGTTCCATACACTTGCCGATGGGTATAGGGAAACATGTTCCAAGAAATGCGGCAACAAGATAATGTTCATCGACCTGGAACGTGGGGCTAAGATTAAGGAGAAGCGAGTGGCCACTTGCATGGCCAGGTACGGGGTGACGAACGCCGGTGGCACCAGGGAGTCACTGGAGAAGGCCCAGAAGACACACATGGTGAAGCGCGGGGTGCGCTGGGCGATGCAGTCCAAGGATGTGGTGGAGAAGTCAAAGGAAACCTGCATGGAGAAATACGGTACTACCACTTTCGTACATAGTGAGGAAGGTACTGCCCAGGTGACTGCCACGGTACAGGAGAGGTTCGGACGTGACAACTTCTTCTCCGGCAAGGAAGGGTACGAGGCCGCCAAGGCAGGGATGATGGCCAAGTACGGGGCAGAAAACCCGATGCAAGTTCCGGAGATTCTCGAGGCTCACATGGAGGCCGACAAGGCAAGGAACGGAGGGAAGTTCTTCGTCCAGACTGACGAGTTCAAGGAGAAGTCGAAGGAGACCCAGTTCGCCGTGTACGGTACATGGTATAGTGCATCTCCTGAAGGACGCGCGAAGTACCGGGAGATAATGCTGGGAAAGGTCGGCGTCCCGGAATACTTCCAGAGCGAGGAATTCAAGGAGAAGTCGAAAGAGACAATGCAGGCTACCCGTGGGGTGGACAACATATCCCAGTCTCCTGAGTGGAAGGAGAAGGTGACTGCCACCTCGATGGAGAAGTACGGTGTTCCTCATTTCACCCAGTCTGCTGAAGTCAAGGCAAAGATATCCGATACGAACATGAAACTATATGGCGCGGAAAACTATGCGCTTAGCGAGGAATTCCGCCGGAGGATAGTGGAGAAGTACGTGGGCAAGATGACAGATTTCGGATGTACCGTGTTGGAAGTCGATGCCCGTTCGCATGTGAAATTCAGATGCGAGAAGTGCGGGACGGTATCGGTTGAACAGCCGCAGTTCATCAAGCGCCGTACCGACGAGGGGCTGACCCCCTGCACCCATTGTCATCCCAAGAACGCCCCGGTGTCCCTCGAGGAGAACGAGGTGAATGCCTTCGTGGAGTCGCTCGGGCTGAAGGTAGACCACTACGACCGGGACTTCCTCGGTGCATACGGTGCCGACATAGTGGTTGAGTCGGCAAAGACCATCATCGAGTACGACGGGATATACTGGCACAGCGAGTTGTACAAGGACAGCCGCTACCACCTGGAGAAGAAGCTCCTGGCACAGGACAAGGGATACCGCCTTGTGCACATATTCTCCGATGAATGGGTATACAACCGGGAAATAGTCGAGTCCAGGCTGCGCTACCTGTTCGGGTGTGCCGGCATGGAAAGGGTGAACGCCCGTGACTGCGAGGTACTCGAGTTGGAGCCTGCAGTGTATAGGGAGTTCCTGGAAAATAACCATATCCAGGGCTCAGTTAATTCGAAGTGGGCCCTCGGTCTATACAGCGGGGACAGGCTGGTGTCGGTGATGACGTTCGGCCCGAGCCGTTTCGAGGAAGGTACCGTCGAGCTGCTGCGCTTCTGTTCCGACAAATCGCTGTCCGTCCCGGGTGCAGCCGGCAAGCTATTCAGTCACTTCGTGGATGCCCACCCGGAGGTTACCGGGATGACCTCGTATGCGGACATGCGGTGGAGCACGGGGGACGCCTTCTACACGAAGCTGGGGTTCGAGCTGGAGTCGATGAGCGAGCCGGGCTACTTCATCGTGGACGGCGACGTCCGCAGGAACCGCATGAACTACCAGAGGCACAAGCTGGCCGGACCGGGAGACGAAGGTAAGTCCGAACATGAGATTACTCTTGAACGCGGACTGTTCCGCATCTACGACTGTGGGCAGCTGAAGTACAGATGGAAAAGGAAGGAGGTCGAAAATGGCTGAAGAAAAGAAGGAATCGCCCTTCAGGGTGGAGGACATGCCGGGGCATCCCGGTAGGTACATCATTGTCGACATCGCGACCGGCAAGGTGCTGGACAATGCGAACGGGTACGGATACAAGTCGAAGCCGAACGCGTACCGTGCCGGCTGGTACAAGTACAGCGGCGGGAAGTCGAAGGTGGATGCCACCAGGGCGTGGTGGAGGAAGCACCGGGAGTTCTACGACGCGCTCTCGGACGAGATGTTCTACATCGCCAAGGACTGCTGCGGCATCGACGACGGCGATAAGACGTATGAGGAGGAACTGCGGGAATCCGCCACTAGGATGGCCGAGGACCGCGGGATTACGGATTTCAAGGTCGAGTACCTGAAGCACATGGATATGTAGCATGGCACAGTCAGGAAAGGAAGAAATCAGGATAGACGGGTCGGTCGCCGGGATGCAACTGGGCGACCCGAACTTCATAGGTACCTACAAGAAGGTTGCCGGGACGGTCGGGGAGGCCGAGGCCATCCGGCTGTATTCCGGCATGTCCGAGGGGAAGTCCGCGTACATACTGAATTCCTCGGAGAGGCTGGACAGCTTCAGCGTGAGGTGGACCCTTCCCAGGCTACAGGAGATTGTGGCGGCCGGTTACCTTACCAGGGAACAGGTGCAGCAGCATGAGATGATGAAGCATCCGGAAGAATACTACTGCGGCTACGACTATTACGGGAGGGACGAGTTCTACGGTCCGAAGGACACCGTGACCTATGCCCGGTGGCTGTACAACAGGTACGGCGAGGGGCGCGTGGCGAAGCATTTCAATATATCGGAGGAACTCGCTCTGCGGATAGGCGAGTCGGGAATACCCGGCGGAACCAAGGTGGCATCAATCGAATCGGAAGAGGACCTATGCGAGATTGAGGACCGGATTGCCGACCGGCACGAGGCTGCATACAGGAACCTGGAGAACCAGCGGGCGTTCCGGGAATATTCCAGGAAGCTGAAGCTTCGCATGAACCGGATGATGGAAATCCCGGAGATATATGTCCTGCGGAAGCTGATAGACGCCGAGGAGTTCAACATCAACGCCAAGAACTGCCATTATGATTATGTAGAGTACAACTACGAGCAGAAGTCGCTGAGGCTCCGGGAGGCAATCGGGAAGTTGCCCGAGACCGGATGGAAGTACTGGTGGCAGGAGGACGGGGACGGCGTGGCCGACCACATTTTCTACGTGGAATTGCCGGGAGGAATCCAGGTGAGCTGGCACGGGATGGAACGGGGGGATGTCGCTGGGGTACCGGAAGACTGGGAGAGGGAATGGGACGGGCAGGTCGCGTCGACCTTGCCGAAGCTGGCTGATTGTGTGAAGCGGATATGTCCGTCCATAATGCTGGAAAAGTTCTCCCGGAAGAAGTGCGAGGCCGAGGTGCTGGCCTTCTTCGAAAAATAAGCAAAAAGTAGATAAACTCTGCTTTGATGGCAGAGGAACAGACACAGGACCGGTCGCAGGCACAGTACTACGACCACATGACGCTCCCGGGGAAGGGGCGCGTCTACCTCCGTGACGCCAGGCTGCGTCAGGGGAGGGAATTTGCCGTATCCGGCGATGTCGAGTCGGACCCGGTCTCGTTCGACGGTTCCAGTGATGTTAACCTGGTCGCCCGGATAGGGCGCGGGAAGGTCGGGCTGGACAACATATCGGACGACGCTGTAGCCAGCTCGCTCTCAGATTCACCTGAAAAGCTCACCACAGTACAGGCGGTGGTGGATGCTATAGGCACTGCCAAGCAGCATGTAATTGTCATGGCGCCCTGGGTGGCCGCATCCGGGGCATATGTTCCGCAGATGCCCTATCGCGAGCTGCGTGACTTTATCAGCCGCGGCTTCATGCCCGTGTTGCGGGCCGAACGGGACGGGCACCCGGTATACATGCTTGACATGACTTCTGACGACGGCAGCACGGTATCGTTCCGTGCACCTGATACCGAGGTATCGTCGGAGGCATCGCTTCCTGGAGGCGGTACAGTAAGACAGAGCTCTACCATTACAACAGAATTCAGATATGGCCCGAGCGGGTTCAGCATGGTGGCGGACGAGGTGAAACCGGCTGTGTTCTCTGTTGAAACGCTGGAGATATAGGGGGAAATTGATGTCGAAGACAGTATACGTCCACAAGGTAAACGACACCCCGGTAGCGGCATCCGCCGCAGTACCGGGAAGCGCGCTGCGGGCCGAGCTCGACCGCAAGGCCGACAAGGTGGACGGCGGTACCGAAGGCAACATAACCGAGTTGGATGAAGAGGGGAACCTGGTAGACAGCGGCATATCATCCGACCAGTTGAAGCTGGTGCAACAGGCATGGCAGGAGAGCGCCCCGGATACCACCTACACGATTCAGTCGGTTTCGCAGAATGAGAACGGTGACGCCAGCATTACCTTCGCGAAGATTAGGGACGCCGGTCTGGTTAGTGGGGCATATGTCGACGGTCTCATGCCGGCGGCGGACAAGGAGAAGCTGGATGCCCTCCCTAGCAATTCCGAGCTTGACGACTTGCTTGATGCCAAGGCGGACAAGGTGGAAAATGCGGTCGATGGGGACCTCCCGGTTCTTGACGGGAACGGCAACCTGGCCGATTCCGGTATCGGGATAGTCGACGAGGAATCCATCGTTGACCCGAACACGGGTGCAATCGACTACGAGACATTTGATGAAAACGTACCGACGGGGGACGCGGTCGAGGCCGTCGTAGCTGACAAGATTGCTGGTGCAATTAACACGCTTGACTATGACGATACCGCGGTATCCGGGCAGTTCGTCACCGAAGTTGATGAAGCCGATGGCGTGATTTCGGTAACCAGGGCAGCACTTCCCGTTGCCAGCACCGAGGTACCCGGCATTGTGCAGCTCTCCAATGCAACAAATTCGGACAACACTTCCATGGCTGCCACCCCGAATGCGGTAAAGGCTGCCATTGCTGCAGCCGGGGGAGACGCTGACGCGAAAATCGGTGCATTGAACAGCAGCTATGTCATACCGGATGGCAATTACGTAACCAAGGTCACCGAGACCGCGGGTATAATAACCGTCGAATATGGTGCCATGGACCCGAGGCCGTCTTCCCACAGTCTGAGGCCAGTCGTCAGCTCGGGCATTCATGAAAAGCTTACCGAGATAACCGTATTGATACCCCCTGCAGCAACCGGACAGAACCAGCTCGCCGATAAGGCATATGTCGACGCAATCGGCGAACGAATAGAGGCTCGCTACCTGAGTTATACCCCGGACAGCAGCGAGAGTGACGGCATGCCGTTCCCGACATATGATGCACTCCAGGCCGCAATCGCCAGCGGGGACTTTTATTATGTCAACCAGAAGGTCAGTCCCAAGAACAATGACGTTGTTGTCGTTACAGCGGACGAGAATCATCTAAATCCGGCAGAGGAGCCTTGCACAACCCGATACAGATTTATTGCCGAGTTGGTCGAAGACCCCGTTACCCACGAGAGCCATTGGGAAGGCGACTGGAACTTTGAGTACGTAATCAACAACTCCGCGTTAAATGCGTCCCAGCTTGCCGCAATCAACAGTGGCATCGATTCGACAAAGGTCGAAGCGGTATGGGGAACGGCACCACTGTATTCTTCGGGCGGACACCTGCAGGATACCAACAACCCCCATTCGACCACTTACACGCAGACCATGCAGGCGGAGAACGGCCTGGACACTACAGCCGCCGAATTGCAGGTCCTGCATGGAATCCAGCTCACTACTGACGAGCTCAATACATTGGATGGAATCTCGACAGAAGCCGGGGTTACCGTACAGAGCCAGCTCAACGACAAGATTGACCGTATCTCGCCTAAGTACACCCAGGTGCAGGACCCGAACTACACAATATCAGGCAAGATTGCAATCATAGACCACAACGGGGACGTTAAGGGTAGATACGGGCTGGAGGATTCTGGTGCGCAAATACGGAGCACCTATGATGGTACCGATGCGACGAACCCGGTTACCGGGACGGCGATAGCGGAGGCGATATCCGGTCTCGATTCCAGCGCGAGTAACTATGACCCGCAATCGCAGGCTACCAAGCCTGCAGTGGTAGTGACCGTGACGGAAACCGGGGGTTCCTTGTCCTCGGTCACCGTGGATGCCAGCGGGGCGGCTACTGCCGCCCAGGGCGAACTGGCGGACAGTGCAGTGCAGGCGGTTGTCCTCAACGGTGCCACTATCACCAAGTCAGTGGTTGAGGGAGTGCAGACGGTAAACCTCGGCAATCTGAAGACCAAGCAGGACGCCGTCACCGACGGCGATGCAACTACCGGTAACACCCCGACACTGACTTTCGTTGACCAGGTAACGCAGGACGACAACGGCGAAATCGCCGTCCATAAGGAGACTGTCAAGGTCGCGAGCACGTACGATGCGGTCGGAACGGACCCGGTCAACGGAGCGGCTATAGCCGATGCGTTCGGGACTCTATCCGCGACCAAGGAAGGCTCAGGTACCAACGTCAGTGTCACTGTTAGCCAATCCAACGGAAAGATTACCGGTGTGAGTGTGGTGGACAACTCGATGTCCAGCGGCGATGTCGACGCCAAGATAGCTACCGAAATCGGCAAGCTTGCCGCAGCCGAGGTAGGCGGAGATGGAAAGTACATAACTACTATCTCCGAGTCCGACGGCGTGATATTGGCCGCCGCGGGCGATACCACATCGAGCGTAACGGAGGACAGTACCGCCCTGGTCACTAGCGGCGGCGTTGCAACCAAGATTGCGTCACTCAACTTCACGGACACCCCGGAGACACACAAGTTCGTCACCAAGGTCGACGAGGCCGACGGCATCATATCCGTAACCCGAGCACAACCGTCCTTCGCCGACATATCCGGCACGGCCGCGATATCCCAGGGCGGCACCGGGGCGACATCAGCGGCGGACGCCAGGGACAACCTCGGCGTATACTCGAAGACCGAGGTGGACAACCTCATATCCGGCCAGGGGCAGTTCCTCGGCAACCTCACGCCGACCCAGATTAACGCCTTGTGGGGGACGGCGGACGCGCCGGGAAACGCCGACACGGTAATCTGCGTGGTGGACGATACTGCCACCCCGGTGGACAACCAGGTGGACATCGACGGTAACGGCAACTACATCACTGTCCGCGACGGCGAGCAGCTAATCATATCGGGTACGTCCGGGAACGAGCAGTGGGAGAGCACTAACGGTAAGTTCAAGCTGATTCAACAGGGATACGACAGTACGAAGCCGGTGAACGACGACTTCGACGTGCTCGACGGTATCTCGCAGAGCCCGAACGGCGAGGTGACCGTCACCAGGCACTCGCTCCCAGACGCGACCTCGACCGTCCACGGTCTCATGACCGCCGCCGAGAAGGTAAAGCTCGGTGACCTCCCTAGCAATTCCGAGCTTGACGACTTGCTTGATGCTAAGGCGGACAAGGTCACCGGGACGTTCACCACGGGAGACCTGGTGACGCTCGACGCCAACGGGAACATACAGGATTCCGGCCGCAAGGTGGTGTCAACCTACACCTCGGCCAACAAGGACGACGCGGTCAACCCGGTCACCGCGAGCGCGGTCACGTCCGCAATCGCCGGGCTGGACGCCACGGTGAACTCGGTTGGTGATACTTCTGGAGCTACGCCGGTCGTCCCGAACTTCGGCTTACAGGTGGTCGAAACTGACGGCAAGATAACCGCGTTGACTGTCACATCCGACAACACGGCAACGAAGGCGCAGGGCGACCTCGCTGACAATGCGATACAGAAGGTCAAGGTAACCGACGCGGGCGGCACGACTACACTGGCGAAGGACACCAGCGACGGAAATGCCGTCACACTTGACCTTACCGGATACAAGCCGATACAGACGCCGGTCACGACGGCTACAGCCGACACCGGGTCCACACTCACGTTCATCAGCTCCGTCACACAGGACAACAAGGGCGTCATAGCACCCAAGACCAAGACTGTCAAGGTCGCGAGCACGTACGATGCGGTCGGAACGGACCCGGTCAACGGAGCGGCTATAGCCAATGCGTTCGAGACACTCGACGCGGTAGTGAACTCCACGGCGGAATCCGGGGTGACCCCGCACGTGGGCATCAGGGTTACAGAGGAGGACGGCAAGGTCACCGAGGTGGCTATCACTTCGGACACCACGGCATCCAGCGTGCAGGGCGCAAAGGCCGATACCGCCGTGCAGGCGATAGTACTCAACGGGGCGACCGTCGCCAAGTCCGAGGTAAGCGGAGTCCAGACGGTCGACCTGGGGAACCTGAAGACCAAGCAGACCGCGGTCACCGACGCCGACGCGACTACGGGAAGCACCCCGACGCTCACCTTCGTCGACATGGTGACCCAGTCGGACAACGGCGTAATATCCGTCCACAAGGAATCCGTTACGGTCGACACAGCGTACAGCCACCTCGGCACGAACCCAGTGAGCGGGCAGGCTGTCGCAGCCGCTCTGGATGACCTGACCGCAGGACTCAGCGCGACCGAGAGCTATTCCGGAGTGAACGTATCCGTGTCAGTGACTCAGACAGACGGACTGATTACGTCGGTGTCGGTCACCGACAACTCTGCCGCGGCCGACCACGACCACGGCAACATCGACACCGACGGCAAGATTGGCAATACTTCCGGGCTCGCCGTGGTGACATCCACCGGTGGAGCGGTCGACGTCAAGGACATGACGTATGCCGGCCCGTCCAGCATCGAGACCGATACGACCACCGAGTTCATCGACTCGGTAACCCAGGGGACGGACGGCCAGGTATCCGCCACCAAGCGGGCAATCACCCCGGCCAGCACGTCGGCGGCCGGCATAGTCCAGTTGCAGGATTCGCTGGCAGACGGCGTGACTGACAAGTCCCCCACGGTGAACGCCGTGTACGACGCGGTCACCCCGAAGGCCGACAAGGCGGTGCCATCATCCGCCGGCAATATCGCTACGCTTAGCGCCACGGGCAACCTGGTCGACTCCGGCAAGTCCCTGTCCGACCTCGCCACCGCCGCCCAGGGTACTCTGGCGGAATCCGCGGTGCAGGACGTCAAGATTGGCGACACGTCCATGGTGGACTCCTCCACCCATGTGGCCACAATACGCGCGGCCACCACCTCCGTATCGGGTGTCGTCCAGCTGACCGACTCGCATTCCAGTAACAGCACAACAACAGCGGCTACACCGAAAAACGTCAAGGAGGCGTACGACCTCGCGGAAGGCAAGTACACCCTCCCAAGCGGCGGCATACCGAAGGCCGACCTGGCCAGCGCGGTGCAGGCATCACTCGGGAAGGCAGACAGTGCGGTACAGGACGTCAAGTACGGCACCCAGTCGCTGAAGGATTCCAACAACGTAGTCACCCTTGCGGCGGTATCCGCCTCTACAAGTGGTGTTGGCGGCTCCGACGGGTTCATGCTGGCCACTGACAAGGAGAAACTTGATGGCGTAGCGACCGGTGCCCAGGTGAACGTCATAGAGACCGTCAAGGTAGATGGAGCCGCCCTCACGGTTACCGGCAAGGCGGTGGACATACCCCTGGCGACGACATCCGTCAAGGGCGTCGTCAAGGTCGACTCCGCTATAAGCGGTTCCAGCGAGAACCCTGTCCAGAACAAGGCGGTCAGCTCTGCCCTCGACGGGAAGGTCGACAAGGTAGCGGGTAAGGGACTGTCCACGGAGGACTACACCACCGCTGAGAAGAACAAGCTCGCTGGTATAGAGGCGGGTGCCGAGGTCAACCAGGACGCCTTCGCCAAGGTGAAGGTCGGGAGCACCCTCGTGGAAGCGGACACCAAGACCGACATACTCGAAATCGCGTACAGCGGGCCGGTTACCGTTACCCCGGATACTTCAAACGACAAGATTACCATAGGGGTCACCGTGGACTCCTCACTGTCGGGAAGCAGCGAGAACCCGGTGCAGAACAAGGTAGTGGAATCGGCCCTGTCGGGCAAGGCCGACAAGGCCCAGAACCTTACCGGGGCCACCAAGACCAAGATTACGTACAACGGCCAGGGCATAGTGACAGCCGGTGCCGACCTAGTGGCGTCCGACATACCGGCCTTGCCCGCGAGCAAGATTACCAGCGGGGAAATCCCGGTGGAACGCGGGGGAACCGGGGCGTCGACTGTCTCCGGGGCGCAGACCAACCTCAACGTGTACGACAAGTCCGAGGTCTACACCAAGACCGAGGTAGACAACATGGTCGCCGGCACGGGATTCGAGATTGCCCAGCCAACCGGGGCCGACAACCATCCCGACGTCAACAACCCCTCACCGACCAAGATTTATCTCGTCAAGGACGCTCAGTCCACCGCCACCGACCCGTACACCGAGTGGATATACATACCCCCGCAGACATCCGGGGGGCAGGGCACGTGGGAAATCATAGGCGAGACCACTGTCGACCTCAGCGATTACTACAATAAGACCGAGACCGACACACTGCTGTCCGGTAAGGTCGACAAGGTAGCGGGTAAGGGACTGTCCACGGAGGACTACACCACCGCCGAGAAGAACAAGCTCGCCGGCATAGCGGCCGGGGCCGAGGTCAACCAGAACGCATTCTCGAAGGTCAAGGTGGGAAACACCGAGGTCGAGGCGGATTCAAAGACCGACACGCTCGAAATTGCCGCTTCCGGACCCATCACGGTCACCCCTGACGTGGTCAACGACAAGGTCACAATAGGGGTCACCGTCGACTCGTCCCTTTCTGACAGCAGCGCAAACCCCGTGCAGAACAAGGTTGTGAACGCCGCGCTGGCCGGTAAGGTCGACAAGGTCGCCGGCAAGGGCCTATCGACAAACGACTATACCGACGCGGAGAAGACGAAGCTCGCCGGCATAACCGACGGTGCGAACAAGGTCGAGGCTTCGGAAACCAACGGCAACATTAAGATTGACGGCACCGAGACCGCCGTATACATTCACCCGAGCGGCGGAGCCAACACCAGCGCTGGAGAGACCGAGAACAAGACGCCTGGGTTCGGACAGACTTTCAAGGTGCTGCGGGCCACGGTCGATGCGGCAGGGCATACCACAGCGCTGTCCGACCATACGGTCACCATACCCAACGCGACGGCGGTAGCGTCATCAAGCGGTGTAGGCGGAAGCGCCGGACTCATGAGCGCATCCGACAAGGAGAAGCTTAACAACATCGCTAGCGGGGCGCAAGTCAACCAGAACGCGTACTCGTACGTGTCCGACGGGTCAAACATACTGTCGGCGGGCTCGGCGACCTCCACGCTTAGCGTCGGAGCGGCAGGCCCGGCCACCGTGACTGTCGACACGGTGTCTAATAAGCTGATGTTCGGCGTGACTGTCGATTCCGCGCTGGACGGCACGAGTACCAACCCGGTGCAGAACAAGGCAATCAACACCGCGCTGTCCGGGATGGAACCCCTGCTGACTAAGGCCAGGGGAGTCGAGAAGGCCGACGATGCGGTGAACGGTATGATTACCGGCCTGCACTGCTCGGACTCGACGGACGGCAGCGGCAAGTACGGCATCGCGTTCAATGGCAACGGAAGCCTGATGTGGAATTCGTCGTACATAGTGACGAAGATAAATCCCGCACTGCCTTCGTCATACGGCCAGTTGCACAAGTTCGACGGTCTGGCCAACTACGCGGTTAACGCGAACACCGCGAACATCGCGGACAACTATACCAACAACGGCGGCATAGCGTCCGCGCTTGCTTCCAAGCAGAACGCGCTCGACACGCAGACAGCGTACACGTCGGTAGGCTCCGCCACCACCGTGCCGCAGATTACCACCAACACACTGGGCCAGGTCACTGGGATAACCGAGGTGACCATATCCGGTGTGACCCCGGCGTCGCACGACCACGGTAACATATCCAACGACGGCGTGGTATCCGGCTCGGACGCGATAGCCAGCGGCGACGCAATCGCGGTGGTCGACGTCTCCGACAGCGGCAGGCTCGCCAAGACTTCCGTGACCTTTGACGGCTCGACCACAACCCAGGCACTCACAAAGAAGGGTACCTGGGAGAATATAGTCAACGACGTAAAGATAGATGGAACCAGCGTGGTGAGCAGCGGTACAGCAAGCATCCCAATGGCGACGTCCTCAGTGAAGGGCGTGGTCAAGGTGGACAGCGAACTGAGCACTACGAGCACCAACCCGGTACAGAACAAGGCAGTGGCCACGGCTCTAGGGGACTACGCCCTTCTCGACCGGACATACGGGCGGACAGGATACATCTCGTACTCCGCCGCAAATTCCGACATATATCTTGAAAAGCTGAAGCTAGGCTCACTCTCATTGTACAACGAAGGTGTTACCATCACTGTATACGAGTTCGATGAGGGCGACGAGGAGAACGCCACCCAGGTGTGGACAAGTTCCACTCTGACCGGTGCGGAGCTGGAAAAGTACAATAACGGCGAGGAGATGAACACCATCTATACATCGCCGGCCGGAAAGTGGGTAAAGGTTACTTATACGGGAAGCACCCAAGCCTATATAAGGGCACTAGGTATCTTCATGACACCTAAGTACGCAGATTCAAGCCATACCGCCCACGCCAGAGTTGTGGTAAGCAATACCGCATATGATTGGTATGCAATAGCGACCTACGGTTCTCTCGTTACCGCTACAGTTACCGATACTAGCGTGGCATCATGCTCAGTGATATTCAAACCGGATAGTAGTGCTACTCGCATGAAATTCTATGGGTTCCGCTGCCTCAATACCTATACGGGCACCAGTGGCGTACTCATAGGACGCTCATCCAGTGCAATGAAGCTGGCTACTTCCAGGAAACTTGCCGTATCCCTTTCGAACACCAGTACAGATACTTCGTTCAACGGGACAGCCGACGTCACCAACATCAAGGTGTCGGGGACACTCGGTGTCGCCAACGGCGGTACCGGGAAATCATCGGTTACATCAGGCAATTACCTGGTGGGTAACGGGACCGGCGCGCTTACCGAAAAGACTCCGGCAGAAGTGCGCACCCATATCAGTGCCGCGGCAATCAGCCATACCCATGGGAACATACAGAATACCGGTGCACTCCAGACTAACGACGTTACCGCCGCTAGCGGTGACAAGCTGGTGGTCACCGACTCGTCCGACTCCAACAAGGTAGCCAGGACATCAATCACCTTCGACGGTTCCACCACGACAACTGCCCTTACGCCGAAGGGAACCTGGGAGGCGTTCGCCAAGTCTGCCGACATAACTGCCGCTATCCAGGCACTCGACGCAGCCGAAACCGGGGGGACCGGGAAGTACATTAAGGCGATATCCGAGACGGATGGCGTGATTTCCGCTACCGCGGTTACCATGGACAGCACCCCGACATCTGGGCATACCGACACGACGGTCACTTCCGCCGGGATTTACACTGCCCTGTCCGGGAAGGAGAACACGATATCCTGGATGAGCGCGGCTGAGGCGACCCAGATATGGGAAGACGCCTGGGCGGCATCGGCTACGGCATAAGGGGGGAACGTGGCAGAAGCCTTCAACAAGTACTCCAACGAAGCCGCTTACGAGGCGGTATCCCACGGGACTACCTCCCCGGAGGTATCTAAAGTTCTAGGCTCGTCAAACCCGGTCAGGTACGACGGGCGGAACACGGATACGACCGGGTCCCCGGGGGTCGGCGACGCTGTCTACCTTGACCCGGACGATAATGTCCGGTTCGTGGGCTGGAAAAACTTCGTTCCGGTAGCTATGCCGTCCGGTTGGTACCCGGTGGGGGTGGTAATCAACCGGTTCGGGAGGAAGGTTCGCCTAAGGTACAAGTACATGAAGAACTCGGAGACAACTGAGCCGATGATTTTCATAATCAACTCCCAGTCCAGCAGTGCAATCACCTTTAAGGTACCGGATACCTTGAGTGGGACGACCACGGTGGACCTGGGGGTGACCTTCATGGCGACAACCAGCCTGTCCACTAGTCCGGAGGCATTCGTTGTCGAACTGGACACCTGGCTAAGGTCGCACCAGCCGGGAACCGGTACCCTACCCGGACTCGAGCTGAAATGGCATGCCGAGTACATAAGCAACAAAGCGTATATCATATGCGACAGTGCGAACCGCAAAAACGACGTGAATGTCACATCGACCGGACTGAGCTTGTCCATTGTAAGTTTCTACGCTGCCCCGGAGAACTATTATATGTACCTGCCCACTGACGGCGGATATAACCTAGCGCACGGTCCGATATGCAACAAGGATGCCATGCTGGCGTTCAACGGTACGCGCACGCCCACGTCCGACGTGGCACCATCATCAAACGGCAGCCCGGTGACCCTGGACGCGTTCACCAACAGCCCGTACTGCGCTACGTTACGTTCAACGTTCGGTACATACGAGGTCTACCTGCAGTCCAGGCTGTTCGCCTGTCCCACTAAGAAGCATCCGTATTATGACGAATGGAACGGGCGGAGTTACGACCTATCGACAGAGATGGCCTCATGCACTTACCCTAACATAGATGGTGTCGACCGGCCGTATTTTAAGGCTATAACGTGGAGTGTAGCTCCAGACGAAGACACAACCCGGGCGACCGCGGTCAATACAGCGTTTAGGTGGCATATGCCGGATGTCATTGAGACATACTGGTACGTACATGGCCGGGGGACAACCCAGGATGACCCGGTGTGGTCAACCCTTGGAAAGATAGGGGGCGATTCTGGTACGATGAGTGCGATTAAAAGGACCTATGCAATAAACAGCTGGAAGAGCGCAGAGACCCGGTGGGTGATATCTTCGTTGTGGTCACTGACCTATGACGGCGGGAACCACGAGCGGCACAGGGGACAAAGTCACATGTCGTTTGCTGACTACGAACTAACCGGGGGTGATTAATGGCAGAAACTCTGAACAAGTATGCTACCGAAGAAGCATACCAGGCGGAGTCTCACGCCGATTCCTTGGACGAGGTTTCTCTGGTGACGACTACCGGTGATGTACATTTCGACGGCCACAACGTGTACAAACCGGCCACTGACTTGAAGGTGGGGGACGCAGTATACGTCACCGCTAACGGTACCAAGTACTACATCGACGGAGCATCCCTCGACGCCAGCTCGCTTGACTCCGGAATGTACCCATGTGGAGTCGTAGTGACCAGGAGCGGGAAAGTCAGCAAAATGCTGCACTGGAACATCATAACCCGAGGGGGACCATTCGTTTCAGCATTCACCTGGAAACTCGTACCGAACGGACAGCCGATAAAGTTCAGCGTCGTCAAGCTCAATAGCTCAGGCAATCCATCGAATGCTACCGTGGACATGCCATCCACCTTCACAGCCACCAAGGACTACGCCACCGACCTTGCCGGATATACTGCCGAGCTTGATACCTGGCTCAGGGCGAACCAGCCGAAGGACGCCAGTATAGACGCCGTGGACTACAAATGGCACGCCGCCGTCATGGCGGACCATACTGGTACACCGGGGTGCTACATCATATCGGACAATGTCGGTTCGGCCTTCGGTTCCTACATCACCCTCACCAGTTGCGCATCCGGGGGAACCCTTACCACCAACATGTATGGGAAGGAAACCGCTCAGGGTCATTTGGCACGGAAGAACGGGACAAACGCGGGATTCGCCGGATACAACAAGCATTACATACTGTCCTTCTACTCCACCAACGCCGGGAGGGCGCCTACGGCAAACATGACGAACACCACATACGGGTTCGTCGCTAAGACATACTTCGACAACAGCGAGTATTGTGCCGGACTGCGGGCGGAGTACGGTACATGGCAGAACTACGTCGACAGCATAATGCTTGCCAACTTGGTGTCCGGAAACCAGGCTAAGATGGGCGGCAGAGAGCTTACTAATAGTCGCTGGATGGCACAGCAGCAGGTGACCTACTTGGATGGCACCACGGGGAACCTGTTCCCGGCAGGCTACTACTCGGTCAACCCGGACACCCAGGCAATAGTTAATTCCTCGTTCGAGTGGCACATGCCGTCGGTTCCAGAGGCATACATGGCGTTTTCTGGGGAGGAGATACTACCGGACGGCATAATAAATACTACGCTAGTCAAGATGGGTGGTCCTGCATGGGTATGGGCCAACGGAACATACTATTGGCTATCAAGCAAGGTGAACAACACGAGGGAATACGAGCTCAACGAAAACGGCAGAGCCGGGATGTTCGACTACTACAACATCGGCAATACTAATAGGTACCTTTCGGTGGCGGACATAAATTAAAGGTATATGGCCGCATTAGGCTAGTCGGCTCATTTCGGTAAAAATGTATAAACTGCAGATGTTAAATTTGCGGTGTTTCGAACGATGGCTCACACTTACGACAGCAAAGGGATACATGGCGCAGAACTCCTGGTTACTCTTACCGAGATTGCCAAGAAGATACGTACCGACGACGAGGTAGTCGCCGCCGCCCTGAACAACCTGAATAGCCGACTGGAAGCCATAGAGTCAATCGAGAACTGGGGTGACATAGTCGCCGATTCCATCAACCTGAACGAGTTCCCGCTCATAGCCGGCGACCCGACCGTCATGGTAGGTACGTCCGCTCCTTCGACCGCACCATCGTTCTCCGGACAGCTGTACGTAGACACAACCAACAAGGTACTCTATGTGGCCACCGGGTACTCTACCTCCTCTGACTGGACAAACGTGTCCGTTGCCAAGAAGCTGGGTACGGCCACCGTAGGCTCCACTACGAAGCCCATCTATCTCAGTTCCGGTACACCAACCGAGGCATCCACCTATGCCGGAGGCACCAAAGTCACACTTAACGGGACGGCCAAGGGTGCAACCGATGCCAGTTTCTATGCACCTACAGCATCGGGCACGGCGAACCAGGTACTGATATCCGGCGGAAGCAACACCGCCCCTACCTGGACAAATCAATCCAACATAGCTGCCGGCACCGCGACTACCGCCCAGAACTACGACACCTCCACGGGTACAATAAAGACCGCTCTCGCCGGTAAGGCCGACAAGGTAACCGGTACGTTTACTACGGGTGACTTCGCATCGCTGGATGCCAACGGAAACATACAGGATTCCGGCAGCAAGGCCAGCGATTTTGCTGCGGCATCGCATACTCACGGCAACATAACTAGCGACGGCAAGGTCGGCACTATGGCGGACAGGTCGCTGGTGACCACGACCGGTGGGGCGGTGACTGCGGTAAGCATGAAGTACGACTCCCCCAGCAAGGGAAACTCGCCGGCTGTAGAGTTCATTGCGACCGTATCGCAGGATACTAAGGGCCAGATTTCCGCTACAAAGCAGGAAATCCGTGCAGCCAGCACGTCACAGACTGGCATCGTCCAGCTTACCGACTCGCATACGAGTACAAGTACTACCACGGCGGCGACTCCCAAGAATGTCAAGGAGGCATACGACCTGGCTGCCGGAAAACAGGACCCGATTACTTTCAACGGGACATACAATGCATCCACCAACCCGGCTGCAACAGTAGCTACCGTGACCGGTGCTGTAAATGACCTGGATTCCGAAAAGACTAGCACGGACGGAACCAACGTACAGGTCAAGGTGAAGCAGGTGGACGGCAAGATAAACGCCGTGAGCATAACGACGGACAATACCGAGAACAAGAATAACAAGGTAACCTCGGTACGGACCACCTCATCGGCGACTGACACGGCGTATCCGAGCGAGAAGGCGGTTGCATCTGCATTGTCCGAGAAGGCATCGAAGCAGGTAAGACTATCATTCACGCTGGTGGCGGCACCATCAGGTGGCGTATCAACCAAATATGTGAAAATATATGCTGCCGGTAGCGATTATCGCCATTGGGAATGCTCATATAACGGAACGACGGGTTCCCTGTATGCTGCATGGCTATTCAGGTCATATTACAGCGGCGAGAATTCCAGAGATAATGTAACGCTGTTAAAGTCCATTGATACTGTTACTCGTGCGTGGTATAGTGTAGGAGCCAGTACATGGTACGTAAAGTTTGAACATGCCAGCACGACGTCACAGCAGATGACATTTAATGTTGCTGCGCTCGACACAAGCGCACTACCTACACTTGAAGCAGTTGATACCTTGCCGTCCGGGGCTACTGAGCTTACTGTAAATGGAGTAACTATGGCCGAAAAGCTGGTAACCGCAAGACAACTTGCGGTAGACCTGAGCAATACTTCGACCAATACTAGCTTCAACGGTACGGCAAATGTCACGAACATCAAGGTTTCCGGGCAACTTGCTGATACGAACATAGCCAGTGCAAGTAATTGGAATGCCAAGGAGGATGCATCAAACAAGGTTACGACGGTTCGGGCATATAGTTCGGCCAGTGATACTAACTATCCTTCTGAAAAGGCCGTAGCCGCGGCTATAGAGACTACGGTTGGCGACTATAGAACTAAACCGCAGGATATCAGCAAGGGTGCTAACCTGGTGGTAAACGGTTCAGGACGCATGGCCTCCAATTACAATTTTAGTACATGCACATATATTCCTGAGTTATGTAATAGAGGGTCTGCCGGTTCATTTGCATTTAGCGGAACACGGGCATGTAATGAGTATATTTCTGTTGATTTTAACAAGACTATATTGTTTTCTGCTGATATAAAGAATCTGGTCACACAACCAAGCGGTTGCACGCACCGCGTATATGTAGATGAATTTGACATAGACAAGCGGAACATTCAGGCTATCCATGTAATGTATGGTGTTGGTACACTGACCAAGTTGGCCCAGGACCTTGTTGCTGGTGATACGGTGGTACATTTCGAAGACCTGAGCAACACTAACTGGAAATCGACTACAAATTATCATCATGGATTTATCTTCTGGAATTATACGAACAGTTATGGATATACTTATCCTCCGGAAACGTATTCCAGAAATGTATATCCCTCGTCCGATAATAGTTATTTGTGGTCATCTCCGGATGATGTCAATACCACGAACAATACGATAACCTTGACCAATGCATGGTCTGGCCCTACTATCCCCGCGGGTACCTATGTCTCACGTAGAAATAGCGGAAATACGTATCCATACCCGGCGTCAGGCTCGTTTACGGATACTGAATGGCATACTATAACTGGTACAATGACTGGAATTGCTGCCCCGGGTACTTCAGAACGGTCTACCAAGTTTTCTCAGGGAACTGCGTTCATAAAGGTTGGAGTTTTGCCGACCACGTTGAATAATACTGACCCTACGTATAATGCTAGAGCAATTTTTACTAATTTGTTTGTGTATGAAGCGGCTGCGCAATCTAGTGCTGCTACAAAATTGACTACAGCAAGGCAGTTGGCTGTTGATTTAGCAAATACGTCAACTACGACTACATTTGATGGTTCGGCCAACGTTACCAACATTAAGGTATCCGGGACACTTCCTATAGCCAACGGCGGTACAGGTGCTACTACGGCAAAGGCTGCCGAGTATGCCATCAGTGGAGGAATCGCGCAAGCTACGGCCACATTGCAAGACAATTACCATATGGTATTCTCGCAGGTCGGCGACGCATGCAATCCGACGAACGGTGTGTTCCTGTACCGTACAACGTCAACTGTATGGAATTACATGAAGGGCAAGATGTCCTCCGACAGTGGGGTGAACATATCCGGAAGTGCTTCGTCGGCCACGTCGGCCACTAACGTGAATATTACTGGCTCGGTAAAGACTACCAGTACTACCAACGGTGACACGATTCAGATGCAGGCTGGTACGGGAACTGCCGGTGAAGTGACCATAGTCAATTCTAAGCATTCGGCATCATCGGCGAAGCTGGACTCGGCCAAGGAACTTGCGGTATCACTATCAAATACCTCCACCACTACTACATTTGATGGCTCTGCAGCAGTAACCAACATCAAGGTATCTGGTACACTCCCAGTGGCCAACGGCGGTACCGGGGCAACCACGGCCGCCAACGCCCGTACCAACCTGGATGTCTATTCCAAGTCGGAGACAGACTCCCTGCTCAACGGCAAGGTGGAGGTCGTGACCGCACTTCCGGCCACGGGGACATCCGGGGTAATCTACTACGTGGGCCCCACCGGTTCCGGCTCGGACCAGTACGAGGAGTATATCTGGGACTCTACCAACTCCCAGTTCATCAAGGTGGGCGACAAGTCGGTCGACCTGAGCAACTACGTCAACACGCTTTCCACTTCCGGTACCGGCTCGGTAGTCACCTCGATATCCAAGTCCGGGAATACCCTGTCGGCCACCATAGGCAACATCGCAATCGACAACCTGTCCGACTGGGCTTCCAGTACCGACGTTACCGTATCCAGCGTCACGTACCATACCTACTGGCCGGTGGCCCCGACCAGTTCAAACCAGGTCTACGGCATCTCGATAAAGGACGGTAAGCTCTACCAGGTATACAACAACAAAGGCACCTATTCGGTACGGCCATACGACAGGGACACCACCTACACCAACGCCAGCCTCGGACAGGGGTACGGCACTTGCTCCAGCGCGGAGTCGACTGCGGAGAAGGCGGTCACCCTCGGGAGCTATGCCCAGACAGCGGGCGGCATCGTCGCAGTCAAGTTCACCAACGCCATATGCGCTGCGGCCACACTGAAAATCAACGGGACGACGGCAAAGCCCATCTACATCAAGGGCGCGGCCGTAACCGCCAGTAACAAGGGGGCCATAGCCGCGGGGGACACCGCGTACTTCATGTACGACGGAAGCTATTACCATTTTCTGGGTACCGACCGCGCGGCCACCAACCCCATCGTCAACATAACCCGTTCTGGAACGACATTCACCGCCACCAGGCTGGACGGCTCATCATTTACGTTCACTCAGCAGGACAACAACACCACCTACACCCAGGAGAAGCTCGGTCAGGGTTACGCCACGTGCACGACGGCGGCAGCTACGGCGGCCAAGGAAGCGTCCCTTACCAACTACGAGCTGGCCAACGGGGGAGTGGTGGCGGTCAAGTTCACCAACGCATTGTGTGCTGACGCCACCCTGGCGATAAACGGGCAGGCGGCCAAGTACATCTTCATAAACGGGGCCAAGGTCACGGCGACCTCGGCCAAGGAGGTGCTGGCCGGAGACCTCGCATTCTTCATGTACGACGGTACGCAGTACCAGTTCATCTGTACCGACCGGATTTCCAAGGAGGGAATCACCGGGCTGTCGGTGTCCGGAAAGACAATCACCTACACGAAGGCCGATGGGACTACTGGTACCATTACCACCCAGGACACCACCTACACCTTCGACGGGACATACAACGCGTCGACGAACAAGGCAGCCACCGTGTCGACGGTGACGAACGCGGTGAATGCGCTGGATGTAGACGACATCACCGGGTTCGGAGCCGGGAAGACGCTGGCGACCTTGACCGAGACTGACGGCAAGATTGCCGCCACTTTCCAGAACATCTCCATTACGTCCTCGCAGATTAGCGACAAGACCGACAGCTACTCGGCCAGCGGTACCGTGGCGGTAACCGGGAAGGCCGTGGCGGCCGCCCTGGGGACACTCGACTACGACGAGGTCGGCGGGGACGGGAAGTACATATCCAAGATAAAGGAGACCGATGGCAAGATTTCCGCTACGGTCACCACCATGGACACCACGCCTACTGCCAGCTCGACAAAGGCGGTTACTAGCGGCGGTATATACAATGCCCTGGAAGGTAAGGTGTCCATCGCCGGCGATACCATGACTGGCCGTCTTACCCTGGAGAAGCCCCTGAGCCAGATTATCACCGGTACAGGTATCGCCGCCACCTCATCGGGTTCACCCACGACGTATTATCCGGCCAGGTGGAAGTACGACCTTGGAATTGCCAATCCGACACCGGGAGACAAGTTGGTGATTCAGATACCTTGTGCGGGCCATGACTACGGCGTGTTCATATCTACAGACAACGGCACGACCTACTATCCCGTGGCACGCCATGTCGGTTCTACACGTCTTACTACGCACTACCCGGCAGGGGCATACATATGCGTTGTATTCGAGGGCTACACCTCTGGTAATAACAATGCGGGCAGGGTGGACAGCGTGTACCCGGCCGCCGGTGCTACCGCAAGGGTGAACTATAACAACGGTTGCTGGCGTATAATCAATGACTACGATTCCGACAACACCTACGACAGGATATATAACGCAAACGGCAGGTTCTATGCCGGTTCCACCGGCTGTTCGTCCTATTCCCTGGTGTGCCTGGATAGCGAAGGCAAGTTCTCAAAGCTGGTATCATCCGGTACGGGAACGGGTACAACCAAGACCATAAATACCGCAGGCAAGTTCAAGCTGGATGCGGTTATCTACTACTACAACGCAGATAATTCTGTGGCGGCGAATACGCTGGTTACCAGTACATATGCTACGTATGTAGATTTCCCGAACCTTGACACCCGTTACTCGCATAACCACACGACCACGTTCACTACCAACTCGCCGCTGTACATCGAGTGTACCATAGACGATGACGGGTACTGGTCGCCTACCGAAAAGTGCATCACCCAGTCGCTCGAGGCGGGCTATTACTACATCTACCTGGGACAGACCTACTCCACCGAGTACCAGCTCAGCCTGGTGCCGTCTCATCCGCTGTACTATTATGACGGAATAAACCTTACCGAGAAGCCACGCCTCTCGAAGACGGACAGCGACCGGATAGACGCCATAGCCGAGGAACTCGACAACAAGGTCGACGTGGACGACCTGGACTTTACCGGGAACGCCACCCAGGAGAACGACCGTCTAATCTTCGAGGACATCATATTCGATTCCATCTATCCCACCCTCGGCAAGTACGGCCTGGCAACCTTCCCGGAGACTACCGCGGTCGACGCCACGGAGTTCTCCGGTGACAAGGAGTGGCTCCTGGACTGGAGACCATACCTGGTGGACATGTCCCCGGTTGTAGGGGAGACCGCGAAGGTACCGGTGGTAGAGCTGCAGAAGGACAACTGGCTACGTACTGTCAACGGGGACTATGCTCCGGTGTGCGGTATAACTTCTACCCAGGCCGCCGCGTTGAACGGCAAGAAGGACACGCTGTACTGGAAGACCGGCTCGGCTGGCGATAAGGTGTCGGTGACGGTACCTTCCGCGTTCGACGCGTCGGGCAACTTCGTCCCGGTGGCGTTCTGGGAATACGTGAAGGGGAACCTGGCAGCCGTGAACACTGCCGCCGGGGCGACCTATGCCGCCCCCATAGAGGTGAAGGTCTACGTTGCATCCCAGGCGTACGCCTTTGGTGCCTACACGGACTACCACATCCCGGCCCCCTGGGAGACCACCGAGACGAAGTACTCCGTGTTCATCGGCAGGAAGACCGACGTGTATGTCGTGGACGGCTACTCGGCAACCACCGGGGAGCATATGAGAGGACTGTGCTCTAAGCCCCTCCCCGTAGGGACGAACCAGTTCGACCCGGAATACTTCCGCCTGAGAAGGACCGGCATATCGCCGGGACCTTCAACCGTAGTGGGCTCCAGGATAAGGAACTTCTTCTACAACTACGTGGTGGCCGCATCGGCCAATTGTACTGTGAAGGGAGGGGCAGGAACTTTGTCTATCCTGTACGACAACGGGACGTACCCGGCCACCAACGGTCCCAACCAGTACCGGTGTACCGACTGGTCCCGCGGTTGCAACGCTGGGGGAAGCGCAGGTAATGCTGTCCCCGTGGGCGAGATGGGATACCACTCCTTGAATGCTTTCCTATGTTCGCTTGAGGCGGCTTACGGTACAAGGAACCTGTGGTCGCCCACGGCATTCAGCTCGGGCAACAGCGCGAACGATGCATGCGGTACAGCGGCACAGTACAGGACCAACGGGGGATTCTGGGTGAAGGTCGGGAGCGGTGGCGTGAACTACATGACATATGCCGGAAACATGAAGACTGCGATAGGGGCGAGTTCGGATGCATACGTGTACAACGTGGTGAACGGTCAGTACGCGCATTTCCAGTGCATGGAGCCGCAGATAGCAGCATCATTGGCAGTCGAGATAGGAATCGGGGCAAGCACCGGGGCTGGCAACAATGAATTTACGTGGAACGGAGGAAAATGGCACTACGAGTTGCCGTCCATTACTGGAGTCGTAGGACTCGGGTCCGGCGCAATGAACTGCAGGATATACAAGGAGGTTGAGTTCTCCGGGAAGACCATAGCCAGCATCGCGAACTGTTCTGGCGGCACTATGTTACGTTGTGCCCTGGCGGAAGGGGTTAATCCGGTCGGCGACATATGGTGCTACTATGGTGGTGGCGCCGAGCTGGTGTATGTGACCGACGGTACCGGTAACACCAACTACAAGTATTCGTTCTACCTGGAGCCCGACCAGACGAAATGGGCGGCTACAGATACTACCGAGAAGGTAACGTCCGGTACGTTCGCGTTCGAGGGGAACTATGCGAAGCTGATTGAGGATAGCACCGCGGGGACACTGGGGAACGCCTACTGTTTGGCCAGGACCGGGTATACCCCGGTGAGGAGACTGAATGGGGGGGCAGTGTATACTGGCGAGTGCTGCTACCAGTACCGGTCGATTGACGACGATGCGAAGGGCTCTACAGGGATTCGCTCCAGGCGCTGCCTGCGTTTCCGTGGCTATGCGACCTACACCAGCTGCTCGCCGCGCTACCTCACTGCCAGTTATCGCCCGTCCTACGCCTACGTCACTTACGGCTGTTCTGCCCAGGTGCTGCTGGCGTAAGCATGGCGCAGCCCTACGCGCAGCGTAGCCGAAGGCATCCCCGCAGGGGTGCCTTGAACATGGATAAACTTGAACACGGCCTGCCCCCGCTGCATCCGATACGCGGACATCCGCGCCGGCGGCAGGAGGGAAGCCCACCGTTGCGAAAGGCTCGGCAAACCCGGCATCAGGACCGGGTCCACGAACCGGGTACACGCGCGGTGAACCGGGACTGACGGACAGGCGCTGCCTGCGTTTCCGTGGCAATGCGAACAACACCAACTGCTCGCCGCGCTACCTCAATGCCAATAATCGCCCGTCCAACACCAACGTCACTAACGGCTGTTCTGCCCAGGGCCGGATATCCTAATAGCAGAATTTCGGGCGGTCCCGATGCCCCGAAGAGGCGAATATCCAGGACAAGGCTCCGAAGGGCGCAAGCCCGAGAGGGAGCCGTCCGGTTCTGCCGGACACCCTGCCCAGCACCTGGGCACCATATCAACGTAGGGGACGGGGAACCGTCCCCTTCCTATTTCCGGACGCTGCTGTTGGGCAATATGATGTTTTCCCTCGTGCAGTACATCTCGCGCTCGGTAGAGCCCTTGAACATGTATCCGCAGGCGTTCTCCAGCTCGACGTTGTCGAATGGCAGTCTTGCCTCTCCCCGTTCTATAGCCTGCCTTGCTAGCTCCATGAACTGGACCATTGCCCCCGCTTCCGTCTTCAGGCAGTACCTCAGGTAGTTGCCCGTCGGATTGCCATCGTCGTCCTTTTCTGGAACGCCGACCAGCAGGCGTACCCAGTTCGGCTTTCCCTCCTTGTCGTACCTCAGCTCGAAATCGTATATGTTGAACACGTGCCTGGCGAGTTCGGGAAGTCCGATAGGCTGCGCATCGAACTCGCGGCTAATCTTGATTTTTCCGGTAAGCTCAGAAAAGTCCATCTTTTCCTCCATGTATCTCAGAAATTTGAAACTGTCCGTGTTGGAGAATATCCCGAAGTAGGATGAGTATGATTCATTTGACGTGCATTTCCTTGCCCGGGCTCGTATGTTTGCCCTTGGACGGCAGTAGCCGCGGTCATGTGCGGAGAAGTTCCTCTTCAGTACTAGCCCGCAGAAGGAAAGGGGCGAGTTGTCGATGTCAATGATGGCCGGGTGTCTTTTGGCACGCAGGCCGTAGGTATACCACCAGAAGTTCATTATGCGCCACTTGGCCTCGTTTGCGTCCTCCTTTGTATGGACGAAGAGGATGATGTCGTCGGCGTAGCGTGCCTTCGGGCCGGGTACTGACCCAAGCCAGCGGTCGAACGCCAGCATGATGACGTGGTGAGCGAACGGGGAGGTAGGTGTCCCTATCGGGAAGGAACTGCCGTGAAAGGACACGTTGACTGAGAAGTCTATCAGCTCGGAATCGTTAGTAAGCAGTTTCAGTGCATGGCGATACAGTTTCCTCGTCATGTGGTCGTAGCACTTGCGCTGGTCGATTATGAGGGCGTAATGCAGGTCCCTGCGGCTATACACGTTGTGCTTCAGGAAGTGCGACAGTGATTTGTGCGGGTTCCTTGAGTGGATTCCGTATCCGTCCTTGCAGTTGTAGGATATGTATGGGTCCAGCCGGTCGTATAGTGGCCTCAGCATAAGCATGGACAGGTGCTGCAGAACCCTGGTGAATAGTGATGGCTGCTCTATATGGCGGATTTTTCCGTTCGAGTTGGTGGTGTCGAATGTTCTATAGGAAAGTTTGCCGGCGTAGTCGCCCGTTTCGATGGTTGAAAATACCTCGATAACGTAGTTGTTGATATCGGCGAGCATATTCTGGACTTCTTTCTTGCGGGAATGGCCGGTGGCTGCCTTTTCTATGGCTTGCCTGACTAGGTCGGACGAGAGATTCATTGCGAATGGAGTTTATGCAGGCACGAAAATATGATAAACTATGAAAATCAAGGTGGTAACTTATGGCAGAATCCTACATATCCGAACTGGGCGACAAGCTGAGCCACGGCGTGGCCAATACCGACGGCAGGCGGGTCAAGATTATCGCCCCGAAGGTGTACGACGACGGCAACGGGAACCACCCGGGCATAGCCACGGCACTCTCCGGGAAGGAGGACAAGTCCAACAAGGTCACCAGCATCCGGGCTGCATCCAGCGCCACGGATACGGCCTACCCGAGCGAGAAGGCGGTACGAGACGAATTCAACAAGCGCGTATTCGAGTTCACGAAAATCCACAAGGACAACTACTATGCCAGCAACCTGTGCCGGCACTTCTCTGCCAATACCCCTACGCAGTTCGTCATATGGAGCGGCATAAAGTATGTATCGTCCAGTCACATGCCGGTGGTACGCATATACGGGTACGCCTATGGACTGCAGTCCCCCATAGAACTCAAAATCGGGTTCTACATATACAACGACAATATCGGGTGGCATGGCGTAGTGTGCCAGGGTGCTTGGGCTCCCGAGGTATACCTGTGGAGATACACCAGGGACTCGGTCGACTACGTCGCCATCGGCTTGAACGGGTCATGCTATTTCTGTGGATTCCAGGTCGACGTGCAGATAGGCGCATCCGGCTCGTTCAACACTATAGAAGTCGATGGGTGGACCACCTCCCATAACGGAGGTGATACGTCGGTCGTGCTCATACCGGAAGTCGGTACCAGCAACTGCGTGAAGGCCGACTACAAGACCATCAAGACGAGTATCAGCGGTAACGCCAATACCGCAACCGACCTGGCCGCCAACTCCGTCCTGTCGGTTTCCAAGGGCGGCACCGGTAAATCCAGCGTAACAAGTAATAGTTTCCTTGTCGGCAACGGGACCTCGGCCCTTGTCGAGAAGACGCCGTCCGAGGTCCTCTCCCTCATAGGGGGACAGGCCGCCCTGACCGAGATGACGACAACAGAAGTATCAGAATTCGTAGCAGCACTAGGAGAGCTATAACATGGCATTCGACCCGGATTCAACCGACAACGTCACCGTCCGCCGCTTCTACGGCGTCATGTCCTCGCTCTGGGCGAAGATAAAGGCCAAGATACCGGCCCCCTCCACGACGACCCCGATAGTCGACGGGACGGCCACCAAGGGTACGGACGCCGGATACGCCCGGGGCGACCACGTCCATCCCACGGATACTTCCCGGGAGGCTGCCAGCAACAAGAAGACGACCCTGAACGCGAGCTCCAACACGGAGTTCCCGACGAGCAAGGCGGTCGCCACCTTCGTGAACTCCTCCATAGCGACAGCCACGGCCAACTTCCTTGGCACCTACGACGTGGTCGCCGACCTCGGCCTGACCACCTCGGCCACCAACGCCCAGATAGCCACCGCCCTGGGCAGCCACACCTGGCCATCCGGGGTAAGTCCCACGAACAACGACTACGTGTTCGTCAGCGTCGACGACCCCGGTACCACGACAACCTCCGCCGAGTACCGCCGGTTCAAGTACGACGGGAGCGCCTGGGAGTACGAGTACACGCTGAACAACAGTTCCTTCACGCAGGCGCAGTGGGATGCCATAAATTCCGGCGTCACCGCGACATTCGTCGCGAACGCAGTCACGGGCGTGAAGGGAAGCTCCGAGAGTACATACAGGACAGGCCAGGTAAGCATATCGAAGAGCAACGTCGGCCTCGGGAGCGTCGTGAACACGGGCGACTCCGCTACGCCGGAACCCAACGGGACGACCAAGTTCACTACGGGGGGCGCGTACACGGAACTGGCCAAGAAGGCCCCGAACGACCACTCCTCGACCGCGACAACCTACGGCGTAGGAACCACGGCAAACTACGGCCACGTCAAGCTGGACAACTCCACGCCGCTCACGGTCGGTACATCAAATTCAGATGGCGTTGCTACTGGCAAGGCTCATATTCATAACGCTATTGAATCAGTTAAAAGAGGTGATGTAACTACAGCAGATTTAGAACATATTGTTTCACCTGCTTCGCGTGCTCACATGGTATTTTCACAAATAACTAGCTCGACAAGTACTACACATGACCCCGGTGATGGTTACATGCTGAGCTTCATGTGGGATGGTAATTCTAGTGCGGCATATGATACTCAAATATATATTCCCTCCGATACCAATACTGCTGTAAGTGAAAAAGGACGATTAAAAATACGATACAGGAATAACAGTTCTTGGGGAGACTGGGGATATATTCCGCTAGCTTCACAGTGTACTCCGCTTACCAGCTCAAATAATCTTGATAATATAAAAGGGTCAATCGCTGGACAAGTTCTTGGATTTAATTGGTCATCAAATTCATCCCCGTCCAATGCTCCGGTAAGTTCAGCAACTTCAATGATGCTGGTATATCAACCGCATGCATCATATTGCTATCAAGCTGTTATTACTGCCCAGGATGGTATATACCGTAGAATATGCAAGAGCGGTACATGGACTGCATGGACTAAGGATTTGGATGCGGCTGACATCGCCACCGGTTCAGCCAACGGTACCATCTCGGTCGCCGGCACGGATGTTGCGGTGAAGGGATGGTCTTCTAAGGCAGACGCGGCGTCTATCACTGGTGCTACCAAGTGCAAGATAACATATAATTCTCAAGGTATTGTTACGGCCGGTGCTGACTTGGCTGCTTCCGATATTCCGAATCTTGATGCGGGTAAGATTACCAGTGGTAATTTTGCGTTGGCCCGGATGCCTAAGTTGTTATATAACTGTGGGTATGCAAGTACCCGAATGAACAGTGCACCGGCATATGACTCGACGACTCCTTACCAGCTGATAGGAAAGTGCACTTATACTACTGCAGCTAATAGGACTGCATGGGAACGATTCCTATTGATGTATGCGGATACTCTATTCGAATTCAAGTTGAACGGCTCATGGGGTACGGGTTCTACTGGTCCCAGCTTGACGATTCGCCCTATTTCTGTATACGGAACGACACTTGAAAACACTAAGGCCAGATTCTATCCACGCTATTCATTCACCCAAAATTCGGAAACTGGGCTGGTGATTGAATTTTATGTAAAGTTTACTGGTGACTGGCAGAATTTTAGACTATATCAGCTGCCTGCGCAGAGTGGAGATGTCGGTGCGACCGAGTTCAATGCGTTTACCATGAGTAAAAACGCTACTGCCATTGCAACATTGCCAAATACGGCTATTGATTTCTATGATGACGATGACAAGGTAACGGTATTTGGCCATATATCGACCGCTGACAAGGCTACTAGCGATTCAGATGGTAACACAATAAATTCTACCTACCTGAAGCTTTCCGGCGGTACCATGACCGGCAAGATAAATGCCTGGGCCTCCCAGTACAACGACGATGGTACTACCGGTGCCATCGACATGAAGAACAGCAACATTGTCGGGCTGAACTCGATTTATACTGCCGATGCTTCTGACGGTGCTTCCGAGGGCATACACTTCTTCCGGGCTACAGGTAAGTATGACACCCTGTGGATGAACAGCGGCCACATATACTTCGTGCCGAACAGGGACGTGGGAACGTCTACCTCTGCCGCTGATAGCAAGAAGGTGGCTATACTTCCAGCGTCAATAACCAGTAACCAGATGGTGGTAACTGATGGTACCTCCGGCGACGTGAAGGGAGTTGATGCATATACGGGACGTGGAGTAATCGCTGCGGTAGGTATTGCAGATGGACGCAGGAACCGTGGAAATGCCAGTGGAGATGGATGGGGAAAAGTCGCATCTATTAACAAGTCATCGGGTATATCCAATACTAATATATCTGGTGTATGGCGTATAGTCTGCAATACTACATCGACAAATTCTGTATACACTCTTAAGATTAACATACGTGGAACGCCTGGTTCGCTGCCAACGACGCAATTGTGCAAAATGTATGGCACCGATAACTTTAATTCCGCTAGATTTGGAATTAAGCTCGTCATTAGGGGTACATCTGCTGGAAATGTAACCGCAGAAATATGGGCATGCACGAAGACAGACTATACTGGCATAGTAATTTCTGAACTTGCTAGCGGCGAAATGGAAATGGGCAACACCAGAAAGTGGACATACTATACTGTGTCCGGTGGAGGCGAAGCCGCTCCTGTAGCCGATACTGCGAATGAGATTCAGGTAGTTGACCCGTTAATCGATACCTACAGCTGGAACCATTTCTATAATGACTATAAAGAGGTAACGTTTGAGTCCAGCGTTACGGTAGCCACGTTCCTCTCAAATGCACAGACGGCCAATTCGTTTGCCAACAAGGTATTTGGCGAAGGGCTTACCGATACGGCTCAGATAACTATCAATGCAATTGGCCGTTTGAATATATCCAATAATACCAGTATACAAACCGAGCTGGAGGAGCTGGGTGGATATCCGATGTTCCATGTCGTAGCCACCAGGCAGGCAGGGTATGTCGAGTTTGAATCCAGTGGCAAAAAGGTACGATACCACTTTACAAAAAATGGTGCACTAACCAACAAGTACTACGAATTTGTAAAGCTGAATAATAGCGTAAGCGCCACGCCTTCCTTCTATGCACCTACTTCTGGCGGAACGGCGAACTATGTGCTCATAGGCAACGGAACCACGTCAGCGCCAACCTGGGCAGAGAAGGCTCCTAAGGCGTCGGCTGCCGACACTGCCGCCAAGATAGCTACCAGTGCCAAGATAGGCGATACCAACAAGCCCGTGTATGTGGCCGCGGACGGTACGATTACCGCCATAAGCTACACCATCGCTACCAGTGTCCCCTCGGGTGCGGTCTTTACCGACACCAAGCAGAACATCACGCTCGCCACCACGACCAAGGCGTTCATCACCGGTGTCTCCACGACGCCTACCGCGACAGCCCAGGCGCTCGTTGGCCTTGCCGACACAGGGGTCTACCTGACTACCACTGCGGGCGAGCTGAACGCCACCCAGTTCAAGGTGAACGAGCACTGCACTATGCAGTACAACTCAACCAAGTCCTCGCTGGACTTCGTGTTCTCGTAAGGAGTGACCATGCCTTTAAAGCTGTGGCTTCCACTGGACGGTACTAGCGAGAACCGGGGAATCTCCGGGGTCACGATGTCGGGTTCCCCGGCATCGTGGGGCAACGGGCGCACCGGGAAGTGCGCGGTGTTCAACGACAATACGGCAAACTACATATTATATCAGGGAACCGATTACCGGTTCACTGTGGAGGACTTCTCGTGGGCATTCTGGCTCAAGAAGGATTTCTCCTCGAAGACTGCATCTAATATGTGGGCGTTCACTCTTGGCAGGGCCGCGGCAGGTGGCTACGGGTATGGTCTGAAGGTGACCTCGACTACAGGCGTAATGGTGCAGTTCGGCAGTGCTACGTGGGATGTGGCGGGTATTCCGGACAATACCTGGCACCACATAGCATTTACCCGTCACGGAACCAAGGTTGGAGTATACGTGGACGGCATCCTGCAGAATAGTACGGACTTCTCGGGGACTGTGCCGACGTACACCGAGGCACTCGGTCTGTCAATCGGTACATACTACTACAAAAGCGGAACCGCGACCCATGCCAATCCCCTCATAGGCGCCATATCCGACTTCCGCATATATGACCACACCCTGTCCGCCAAGGAGGTCTACGAGATTTCCCGGGGGCTGATACTGCACTATCCGTTGAGCGCACCGGGAAATGCCAATCCTAACTTATTGACATGGACCAAGAACTACACGGCGGCTACTCCGCTCGTCCATACCAGTTCTGCAAAGGACGGATACAAGTATCTAGGGGACGACAGCCTGATTACCGTTACTCCGGGAAAGGTATACTATGTACAGATGAAAAGTGACGGGACGCTGAGCAGTTCCCATGCGAGCGGTGCAGGGGTGGTGTCGGATAAGTTTACCTTCTGGTTCTACATAAGGAATACCGGGACCAGCAAGAATGTCGGCCAGTATGATCAGACCACGTGTTTCACGAGTGAGGGTGCGTTCATCAATGACCCTGGTAGGCAGCTTTACGTATGGAAGTGGACTGCCCCGAGCAATGCCCAGGACATCACCCTGCGTACCAACTCGTACTCGGATGGCTCAACGGCGGTAACACTGCATTTCTGGGACTTCAAGATTGAAGAAGAGACCTATACCGGATATGTACCTTCCAAGAACTCCGCACAGTACGGCGAACTTGGATATGGTTCCGATATAGTCCGGGATGCTACCGGGAGAGGGAACGACGGACAGCTGTACACGACGGCACCCACGTTTGTCGCCGGGAGCCCGAGATATGCCACCTGTGCCAGCTTTGGTTCCGGGAGCTGCATATGGCCTATTCCTGACCCGATTAAGTCGGATACTGCCGAGTTCAGTATAGCGGTCTGGTTCAAGACGACCACTACCAGCGGGAACCAGTGCATATGGAACGGAAGGACAACCACCGGGGCTGCCGTGGCCATATTCCTTATAGGAAATACACTCCGTGTAGATGATTCGGCACAGACTACGTCAAGCACAGTTTCTACAAATACATGGTATCACCTGGCGGTTACATGGAAATCCGGGGGAAGCAAGGTAATCTACCTGAACGGGGAACAGAAGACATCGGTATCGGCAGGCACGCTGTCAAAGTCCAATACCAAGGCAAGTATAGGGCGGCCATCCAGTGCGGATAGTATTGCATCCAGCAACTACTTCTCCGGCCAGATGTCCGACTTCCGCATCTACGGCACCGCCCTCTCAGCCGACGACGTGAAGTACCTCTACAGGACCTCAGCCGCCATCGACAACAGCGGGGACATGTTCGCCGAGTCCTTCGAGGAGACCGAGCTGAAGCCCCGGGTGGGCAGCGAGGGGCTCGTCTACGGGAGCCACCTGACAGAATCCGGGGGGACTATTGCTGTCTACCAGAATACCAGCAAGGGTCTGTTCGACCCGAATACCAAGAAATGGAGCTATGTACCTGCGGCAGATACCAACAACTCCTGTATGGACTTCGGGTTCTTCTGTCCGGATGAGGGGGTTACCCGGTATCACATTACTATGGTAGTAGAGTGGAGCGGGTTTGCTGACATATTGACAACAAATCCGGATTTCACGATAAATTTCCATGGCCCGAACTATATTATCGGTGGAACTACCTATGAGTGGACGGGCAACCCAATATCAACCGCACTTTATGCGGTCAAGACAATGCAGTCACTGGTTACTGGTGCAGACTCTGGTTCATACAAGTACGAGGCTGATTTTACTCTCACTAGTGGTTGGCTTTCTAGCTATTGGGCATGCTATGTCGGATTCCGTACCAACTACAGCAACGGTACCGGGAAGATTACGGCATCCAAACTGAGGATATACCCCGCTGACGAGCACATGACCAATAGTGCTTCTTTATGCTCCTCCGGTGCCATCCAGGTGCGCCTGGCGGACGAGGTGCATCTCGCCTAATTCAGAAATAGATAAACTGCAGAAAACGGGGAAATGACCTAATTTTCCTCCAAAAGGGGTTATTGCATGGCAAACTTGACAGATACCAGCGTAAACGGCGACCTCCGGGTGACGGGCACCATGTTCGGTACCCAGGCCGGCAACTATGCCACCTGTGCCACCGCGGCGGCTACCGCGGCAAAGGCGGTGACTATCAGTGGGTTCACCCTGACTACCGGTATACACGTGTTTGTCAAGTTCACGGTCACCAATACTGCCGCGGTTGCCTCCCTGACTCTGAACGTATCCAGTACCGGGGCGAAGGCCATGAAGTACCGGGGAGGGAACCTCCCAGCCGTAGGCACCCTGTCAGCCAACAGGGTGTACGAGTTCATCTACGACGGGACCAACTGGGAGCTCGTGGGAGACCTCGATACCCAGACAGTCACCGGGGTGAAGGGCAGCAACGAGAGCACGTACCGGACCGGGCAGGTGAGCATCTCGAAGACCGACGTCGGCCTCGGGAGCGTCGTGAACACGGGTGACTCCGCTACGCCGGAACCCGACGGGACGACCAAGTTCACTACGGGGGGCGCGTACACGGAACTGGCCAAGAAGGCCCCGACCAACCACGCATCTACCGCGACAACCTACGGCGTTGGCACCACGGCCAACTACGGACACGTCAAGCTAGACAACTCGACCCCGCTTACGGTCGGTACTTCAAGCGCTGACGGAGTTGCTACAGGGAAAGCGCATATTCACAATGCACTTGAATCCGTGGCGAGAGCATCGGTTACGACTGCTGATTTGGCCCACATAAATACGAATACTCGTGCGCACATGATACTGTCCCAGATATCCGGCGAGACGAGCACCACGCATGACCCGGGAGACGGGTACATGCTGACGTTCATGTGGGACAACAGCAGCTCGTACGATGCACAGATTCATATTCCGGCTTCGGACACATCGGATGGGCATAACTGGGGTCGCTTAAAGATGCGCTACAGGAACAACGGCTCCTGGGGCGACTGGAGCTACCTGAAACTGTCCGGCAAGGGGACGCTGCTTACCAGCTCGGACAACCTGAACAACATCAAGGGTGACGGCGAGGGCAATGTCATCGGATACTACTGGCAAAATCCCAGCGTACCGACTAACAACCCGTTTACCGACACATACGGCGCCGAGATGCTCGTGTTCGGTACGAGTGCTACCGACTATTGCATACAGCTCGTGTTCCGTGCAAGCGGCGGAATATACCAGCGCAGGCTCGTGAACGGAACCTGGGGCAGCTGGGAGAAGGTGCTGACGTCTGCGGATATGACACTTTACGATGCCCGTCGCCACCACACCAACGAATCCGGAAACGGGTGGGGCAAGATTGCTGAATGGACCGGAGATATATCCGGAAACTCGCTTACGGCGGAATGGGACTTGTTCACCACTACCCGCGGGACGCGATGGACGTCAATAGATGGCGTGATAAACCTCAACATATACGGTGGAAACGCATCGGATATCCCACAAATAGGAACATTCGACGTAGTCTGTACCGAGGATATTAAAGATACAGCTACGTTTGCCCTCGTAGTTACCGGAACAGCTTCCGCATGCACCGTACAGCTATACGCATATGCCGCGACGTATACGTCTATAGCCATAACCATGACGGGAAACGGTAAGGTCGCCGCAGATGCCTATAAGACCGGATGGACGTATACGGACAGCACGGGTGGCGGAGGCGGAAAGCCGACGGCTGATGCCTCTACCAACAAGTATGTTTACGACCCCCGTAACATATTTACGGGAATATTGCATGAAGGTATAGGCCGCAGGGCCGTCTACTGGCTTGGTACCGACAATACCGGGTCGAGCGCACCGGGGTGGGTCAAGTTTGCCACGGTAAAGAAACTAGACAACGTGGACTATCAGGGGTTCCGCCTGTCGGGATATTTCTACTATAACCAGGGAAATCTGTACGCTACCGCCAATGCCAGCAGATTCCATTTCCAGGCGGTGTTCAACGCCACGAACAGCACCGCAAAGATATTCTATGGCCCGACAAACATGTCAGTGTCGTCAGCTATCCGTATAGTCAAGGTGGCAGAATCTCCGTTGACGTGGGAGCTCCAGTTGAACTTCGGCACGAACAACATGGCGTATGCCGTGTATGCGTCGTACGAAGGTAACCCGACCATGTTCGCCAGCGGCGCGATAAAGATGGAGAACTCCGTTGTCGCCGGTTCTGCAGCTATCGGCGACCCGATGTCATACGAGAAGGACGGGCGCTGGGACAGCGCGTATGCCTTCAGCACGGATACGTCCGTAGGTGCGGCGAACGGTACTGCATATCGCGTTCTGGGGGTGGCCGGTACTTCGGCCAACTACTATAAGCCGGCGTTGCTGCCGTATCTCAAGATGGAAGGGTCAACTACGTACGGTAACGTACTGAGCGTAGGAAATTCAAGTGGCACTACCGCCGAGACCGACAAGGGCCGTGTGTTCCTGGCCGACGGAGCTGGCCACTCGATGAAGATAGGCACGCATACCCTGAGTGAGAACCGAGATATATTCTTCCCCAACGCGTCTGGTACGGTAGCCCTGCAGAACGGCACGTACTCAGGTATGACGGTAGGTACAGCTACCAATTCTACCAACTCGATGGTATCACAAGCGAACGACAAGAAGCTATATATAGTTGGTGCGGAAAACTATGGGTCACAACAGGCATTGAAGACAGATACTGGTATATATGCAACTACAACTTCAGGACAGTTACGCGCCACAACTTATAGTGTAAACGGAAGTTGTATCCTCCAGTACAATTCCACGACCAACGCGCTGGATTTCGTGTTCGCCTAGGGGAGATTCGGTATGCCGCTGAGGATATGGCTTCCGCTTAACAACTCCTACGAGAACCGTGGCATAGACGGCTCCGCGGTGACTACCGGTGGCGTCTTCACGACTCCCGGTAAGCTCTCTGCGTACTGCTGGCGTTCTTCCGCTAGGATAAGCGTGCCGTACACGTACGGTTCCACCGAGCAGCTCAGCGTATGCATGTGGATAAAGCCGAACTCGGCAAGTGAATGGACCTCAATATTCGGGTGGGGAAACACGAGTACCCGGAAGAACCGGATAGAGGTCAGTTCTACCGGTGGCAGCGAGTATCGCTTCTTTGGCTCAAACGACTGTCTAGTGGCAAGTAATGCGGTTGCCACTACCGATATGACCAATGCGGTATGGCATCACTTTGCCATGGTGGCCGACGGTACCAAGGTCAGGTTCTATCTGGATGGTGCCCTTGCCAAGACGATAACCCAGAAGAGCCAGGTGTCGGCCACGTTCGACGGTACCAACACTTTCTACTTCGGCGGGTACAGCGACAACTACAACGGGTACTACAACGATGTCCGCGTGTACGACCATGCGTTATCACAGAAGGAGGTCGTGGAGCTTTCCAAGGGCATGCTGATTCACTACACCCTGGACAATCCGTACACTACCGGTATCTACAACTTCTATTCCGGGACACAGGCACACGGTGGCAGTCCTTCATATAATTCCATGTGGACAGTAACAAAGCTTGCTAACGAGGACGGTTATAACTTTAATGGCACACGGACAGGTACAGGAGGAAACTACTGGCCAAACTTCGGATATGCTTCGATAAACCGGTCAAACTTTACCGCGGGAAAGAAATATACATGGTCGGCCAAAGTTCGGTGTCATACATGGTCATCTGGGTCACTGGCATTGCGAAATTCCATAGCAAGCAATGACTATACTAACGGTAGCGTGAACGTGTGCTCTACTACGTTAGCGGATGGACAGTGGCATCAGTACAGTCGTACGATTACGCTTACCGAGGGAATGAAGATAGGCTCGACGTTCTATTACCTTACCGAAGAAGCATACAATGCATCTACCGAGACAACTAAGGCATATATGTCACCTCGCGTAGAGTTCTATTGTTCTAACCAGAATGGTGATGGTACCGTGTATAATATGGACTTCGATATCAAGGAAGTCCAGCTGATAGAGTCAGACTCCTTCCCGGGCTGGGTGGACAACACTATGGCCACCAATACCGTCCGTGACAATACCGGTCGGGGGAACGACGCTACCTGTTCGGGGTCGATTACTACCGAGACAGGTTCCCCCCGGAATACCCGGGCGTTCAAGTTCATAGACAGCTCGTATCTCCAGTATACCCTTCCCGCCGGCATCTCCCAGTGCACCCTGGCGTTCTGGATAAAGCCTACCGGTACCAACGCGTATGCCGCGGTGGACATCGCCAAGAATAGCCCGTCGGGCAACCTGTGGCTCAGCGTGAACACGGAAAGTTCCAAGGTATGGGCGTACTGGGGAGGGACGTACAATAAGGTCAGTGGGTCGCTCACTGCCGGTACGTGGTATCACGTGGCGATGACGTTCAACGCCGGGATTTCCCAGTGGTACGTGAACGGGGTGGCCGCAGGTTCCGCCGTGGACTTCTCTGCAAAGGGTACCGCCTGGCCGTCCGGCACGAGGTCTATCGGGGACAGCTATACGGGAACGAGCTGGAGCGGTACGCCGTTCGCAGGTTCCATTTCCGACTGGCGGTTCTATACTACGATATTGACAGCCGACCAGATCAAGGAGCTGTACAACACCCCGATTTCCGTTGCGAACACGGGCACCTGCCTTTCCGAGCAGTTCACCGAGGGTGCCTCCGCCATTTCATTCGCGAAGACCGGCGTGGCCAACTGCAAGGGACTGTACACCAGGGACATACTGGTCGAGCCGGACGGCTCGAAATGGATACAGGTGGCACACCATGTCAATCCGACGACCTACAAGTTCTCCAGTTCGGACCCGTTCCTGACGGGCGTTTGGAAGGACGCATACCGGTTCCTGGACGGTGGCATAATGAACATGGTGGACAAGTGGGAGTTCCTGCTTGTGCAGAAGGGTACCGAGAGCGCGGCGACCTGCAGGTACAGGTGGAGCCAGACGAAGAACCCCAATACTGCCGTTTTTGCCGACGTTGCGGCAGCCAACATCACGAAGAAGGGGTCTGCCGACGGATATACGGACATAAATTCGTCCTACGGGGGCATATACAAGTTCAACAGCAATACGTTCTACTGCGCGAACAACAGCAACAGCGGCAACTGGTGGGGGGCAATAGGCGCCTGGGGTGCCCACCAGGGAGGAATTCCTGGATATAATGCGGTCATAGTGAAGGACGGCGGGTTCCAGGACCTGTACCTGCGGGTGGACAATGTCACCTGGGGTACCGCGAAGGCCGATTTCTCGCTAGACAAGGACGGGCAGGCGGTACTTTCGCCGGAATTCATCGAACAATAGAGTAGTTTTCAGGCACGAGGAAAATGTTATGGCACAGCTAAACGATACTATGGTACAGGGTGACCTGAGGGTCACCGGGAATATATATGGACAGCTCCAGGAGTTCGTGGCGCTCGTTGGGACGAACGGCTCCAACGACGGAACCACGCTTGACCAAATCAAGGCCGCGTGGTCCAACAATCAGGACATTGTTGCACGCCGAGTCGTCAGCGGGACGGAGAATGCCTTGTTCCAACTTGTAAAGACGATATTTACAGACAACGTGGTGACCGGCTTTGTTTTCCAGCGCTCGTTCCCGGACGTGGGAGCTGCTGGCTCGTATGCAAGAGGACAACTGGAACAATGGAAAAGAACCGCATCCAAATGGGAGCAGTTCTTCGAGACTGTTCAGTTTGCGGACAACGCGACAAATGCGAACAATGCCGACATAGCGACTTCCGCTCTTACTGCCAACGACTACTCCAACAGCGGCACAATCAAGAGTGCCCTAGACAGCAAGCAGAATGCATACGAACTTACAATAGGAACCAACGGAAACAACGACGGAACTTCATTCTCCGACATCGGGGCGGCATATACTCAGAACAAGAGACTTACTGTAAGAAAGGTTGAGTCCACATACATATCGTATTTCGAACTGATAAAGGTAGAGTTCTCAAGCGGTTCACCGAGCAAGTTCGTATTCCAACGCTCATATCCGAATCAGGAAATGTATGCGGGACAGACGACCTTTATCAGAGGGCAACTTGAGCAGTGGAGCAGAACTTCTTCGAAGTGGACGCAAGAATTTGCACAGGTTGAACTTGCCGACCAGGCCACATTGGCAGATACCGCTACAAATTACACCGGAGGAAACGAGACAATCAAGACTGCTCTTGATTCCAAGATGCCTGTAGCTGCGACGGCGATACACTCTCCAAGCGGTTCCGGCATGACTGCAAGTTATATGTCCCCGATGATGATGTGCATCATGCCTCAAGTTTCTGAATATACTGGCAGCGGCGGACAAGTGCTTGGAACGGATACAGATATGAGGACTTGGGTAAATATCGAGAAGTTTATTCAATGGGCTACAACTGCCCAATTCCGAAAAGTAAATGGACAGATATACGGAATATTAAATTACAGCGGCTCCAATATAATGTTTACGACTGGAAATGCTGTTGGATATGGCAACACCTTCCTATCTATCTACGACGAGCTGTTCTTTGTATGCTTCTTCGGTACGACATATCACGTACTTGATGTGTAGGCAAGCATTTGGGCTCATCGCTGACGTACCATTTCATGGATTAATTTAACAAGGAGACAGTACTATGTCTGAAGAAACGAGAGAGAAGCACGACGACGGCGGCGCTCTGGCCGGAGGCCACCGCGTCTGACCTTGCCGACAGCAGCAACTGGTGGGGGCAATAGGCGCCTGGGGTGCCCACCAGGGAGGAATTCCTGGATATAATGCGGTCATAGTGAAGGACGGCGGGTTCCAGGACCTGTACCTGCGGGTGGACAATGTCACCTGGGGTACCGCGAAGGCCGATTTCTCGCTAGACAAGGACGGGCAGGCGGTACTTTCGCCGGAATTCATCGAACAATAGAGTAGTTTTCAGGCACGAGGAAAATGTTATGGCACAGCTAAACGATACTATGGTACAGGGTGACCTGAGGGTCACCGGGAATATATATGGACAGCTCCAGGAGTTCGTGGCGCTCGTTGGGACGAACGGCTCCAACGACGGAACCACGCTTGACCAAATCAAGGCCGCGTGGTCCAACAATCAGGACATTGTTGCACGCCGAGTCGTCAGCGGGACGGAGAATGCCTTGTTCCAACTTGTAAAGACGATATTTACAGACAACGTGGTGACCGGCTTTGTTTTCCAGCGCTCGTTCCCGGACGTGGGAGCTGCTGGCTCGTATGCAAGAGGACAACTGGAACAATGGAAAAGAACCGCATCCAAATGGGAGCAGTTCTTCGAGACTGTTCAGTTTGCGGACAACGCGACAAATGCGAACAATGCCGACATAGCGACTTCCGCTCTTACTGCCAACGACTACTCCAACAGCGGCACAATCAAGAGTGCCCTAGACAGCAAGCAGAATGCATACGAACTTACAATAGGAACCAACGGAAACAACGACGGAACTTCATTCTCCGACATCGGGGCGGCATATACTCAGAACAAGAGACTTACTGTAAGAAAGGTTGAGTCCACATACATATCGTATTTCGAACTGATAAAGGTAGAGTTCTCAAGCGGTTCACCGAGCAAGTTCGTATTCCAACGCTCATATCCGAATCAGGAAATGTATGCGGGACAGACGACCTTTATCAGAGGGCAACTTGAGCAGTGGAGCAGAACTTCTTCGAAGTGGACGCAAGAATTTGCACGGGTTGAACGTGCCGACCAGGCCACATTGGCAGTTACCGCTACAAATTACACCGGAGGAAACAAGACAATCAAGACTGCTCTTGATTCCAAGATGTCTGTAGCTGCGACGGCGATACACTCTCCAACCAGTTCCGGCATGACTGTAAATTATATGTCCCCGATGATGATGTGCATCATGCCTGAAGTTCTTCGATATACTGGTAGCGGCGGACAAGTGCTTGGAACGGATACAGATATGAGGACTTGGGTAGATATCGAGAAGTTTATTCAATGGGCTACAACTGCCCAATTCCGAAAAGTAAATGGACAGATATACGGAATATTAAATTACAGCGGCTCCAATATAATGTTTACGACCGGATCTCGTATTGGATATGGCAACACCTTCCTATCTATCAACGACGAGCTGTTCTTTGTATGCTTCTTCGGTACGCAATATTACGTACTTGATGTGTAGGCAAGCTCCCGGTGCCTCCCGGTTACCCCTCCGGTTTCCCCCGTCTTCTCCTCATCCTCTTCCCGGGTTTCCCCCGTACTACTCCAGGTCTCTTCTTGACGCTCCCGTCGCGGTTGAACTCGAGCGGCTTCCCGTCGTCTCCCGCGGCCACCTGGGCGACACCCAGTTCCGACAGTCTTGCAACCGCCTTCGCCTTCTTAATCAGCCCTTTAGCCACTATCTCGACCTTGTCCTCCCTGACACCGGCCTCCCGGGCGAGCCTCCGGAACTTTCCTGCGGCCTTGACATCGGAGGCCACGCGTGCCATGCCGCCGGCCCCGGCTATGCACCTGGATAGCACCGGTGTGTCGTCCCGGGATATACCGGGGAACCCGAGCGCGTCCAGCAGCATGTGCATTGGCTTGAGCTTCGAGCGTGCCACGGACTTTACCATCATGTATGCGTCGGTGTAGCTGTTGTGGCATGCCTCCATGAAGTCTCCGATATCCAGCTCGTATATGTCCACCACGGAGTGAATCTTTCCGGCCATGGCGAGCTGCATGACGACACCCTCGGTAATCCCGGGAATGGCCATGCCGCCTACCGCGACGAACTTCCTGAGCGCCTCGCCGGCATGGACCTCGCAGTCCTGGTTGGGGCATACGAGTTCCGGACGGTGTCCCAGGAAGCGGCGCATGAGGGCTGACGAGCAGAACGGGCAGGTTTCCGGCTCGCGGAAGAACTCCACCGACTTTCCTTCCGGCGGCAGCCAGGGTTCTGCTGCATGCGAGTACGACTGTGCCGAGCGTCCGGTCTCTATACAGGACGCCAGTTCCGGGTTCTTGCCGAGTTCCTTCCGGAGGGTGACGGTGCAGCCCCGGTGCAGTCCGAGGAAGTCCGTAATTCCCCAGTGCGGTACGGGGCAGCGGAAGAGTGCGTGCCTGTCGAGCTCGTGGCTACGGATTGTGGCCAGCGGGACTATCGCTCCGGACAGTCCGGCAACGGGTTCGAGGGATACGAGCTCGGCGCAGATTTCCTCGGCGGATTCCTGGACGGGTTCCATGGCGGCTGCGCATGCCTCGAACTCTATGGCGAGCATGGAGAGGAGCTCGTAGATGGCCTCGTGGACTACCGGGAAGCCCGCGGCGGCCTCGGCTGCCCACATGGTGAGCGTCTCGCAGATTATTGAATGCTGGAAGGCGTTAATCATACTTAAAAAGTAGGTTTTTCTTCCGGCATGTCAACTGGTTTCCCGTGTAAAGTTTTATTTTGCTCTATTTCGTCTAGCCATCCCGGGTCCTTCCCGTAGAAGGGCGAGGTGTCGTCCAGGGATGCGGCGATGAGTATGGCGTATAGGGTTTCCTTGGGTATATCGTTTTCCATGTGCGTTCCTTTGTGTTGAAAAGGGGACCCCGGTCTCCCGGAGTCCCCGTCGGTATTAGAGGGACTTTGCCTTGTTTTCCGGCACGGGTGCCTTCTTTTCGGGCATGGAGGCGACCCAGAACATGCATTCCAGGGTCTCGTGGATGTCGGACAGCATCCTGCGGGAGGGAATCCTCCCGCCGTTGCCGTCGATGACGTCCATGATTTCCGAGAGGTGCATGTCGAGTGCGCATCCGGTCCTTTCCATCGTGTCCTTCTCCATCGTCTATTCCTCCGTGTTCTGGATTCGCCTGAGAAGAGCGGTCGCGTCCTCGGCGGTGAAGGTGAAGCCGAAGTAGCTCACCTTGGGAACGTTGTCGAAGGCTTCCTTGAACGCCGCCTTGAGGAGGTCGGTGTCAAGTTTTCCTTCGGTAGCGATACCCGCCATCTCGGCCCAGGGCTTCACCTTGGAGACGAGCATCTCCGGGTTTGCCTTGAGCGAGCCCAGCGCGGCGAAGCCGAGGAACCTGTCACCGAGTTTCGGTATCTGGGAAACCTGGTCCGCCATGAATCCGATGAAGGCGTCCACCGCCTTGTCCAGACCTATCTTCATGGGCTACTCCTTAGCCGTTGGAGGCCGTTGAGGTGGCGGGGGTCACCGTGGAGCCGCCGGTCACTGCGGACGGCGGGAACGGGCTGACAAACGCCGGGCCCCAGCCGGGGGCGACGTTGGAGTTGGGTATCATCGGCTGGACGAGCCTGTTCACGGTGTTCGCCACGCAGTTGATGTTCTGCTGGAGAATCTGCTCGCGGAGGGGCTCTGCGACCTCGATGGCGGCGACGCGCTGCTTCAGGTTGCCGACCTCGAAGGCGAGTTCCTTGACCTGGGCGTCGGCGTAGCGTTCGGCCTTCAGCTGCGCGATTTCGGTGTCCTTCGTCGAGAGCTGGTAGGCGGCGCTTGCCGTCGGGTTGTTGTTGCCGAGGATACCGCCGACACCGCTTCCGCCGAGAATGCCGGATGCGAGGGTGGTACCGATGATGCCGAGCGTGAGCCCGGCGTTTCCTACGCCCTTGGAGGTGTAGGAGTCTTCGTTGTATGTTGCCATTGTGTTATCCTTCTGTATGGGCAGAGGTTGGAAACCGCAAGAAAGGTCATCTTTTTTGCGATTGGGACGGATTTTGCCCATGGTTTACCCGAACCCAGGATAACGTTTATATCGGGAGGGGTATCGTAAGTCATTGAATATCAACGACTTACGTGCATGAAGAAACCGGACTGGCGGTGCCGGTCCGGTTCTGGTGGAAGGAATTAGTTTGTATGTTAGATAGTGTTGAGTAGCCTGAGTCGTACCTGCAGGGAGGCAATCATCCGTGCCCTGCAGTTTGCAATGTCGTTTCCGGGATATTCCCGGTAGTTTTCCAGGAGCCTGTCGATGTCGGCCACCGTGTAGCACTTCTGGAGCTCCCGGGAGAAGCCGCCGTGTTCCAGTATCTGGACTAGTGTCGGGTTATCGATGTTGGCCAGTTCGACCGAAGCATGTGCATTGTCCAGCCAGTCCCAGGTATGCCGTTCGAGCCACCCGGATATCCCGGTGGTTTCCGTGACGGCTATCCGTATGTATTCCCGTTCGTCGCGGTCGAACAACGAGAGTATGCTGTTGCGTATGTTGTCGGCGGTTCCGTCGGAGCATACGGAATACACCGAGCACGAGCCGTGGAACCAGTTGAGGTATGAATTGTCACCCCGGTCGCTGCTCATTATCTGGCACCATTCGGAAAAGACATTCCGTATGTGCCGGTGTACCTGCCTGGTGCTTCTCGCGGAAAACGCTATGAGGAACTGCTTCATGCCACCAAATATAGCAAAAGGTGGTTCTTTGGAATAGTTTTCCTGCTGACATCCAATATAAACTACCATCGTAATTTACCGGGAAATGACCGATGATTGACCGTAAGAGCATAAAGGCGCTGATGAGCGGGATACTGAACGGCGACGATGCCGAGGTGACGCGCATCGTGTCCGCCTGCATGGAGTCCGAGTTCAACGCGAAGGTTGACAGGGCGACGAAGGCAGTCATCGAGAGCATTTCTGCCGACAGGAAGCCGATTGTCGGTTAGGGGGTGAGATATGGTGATGGTTGAAAGAATGAATCCGATGCTCGAGGCGTCCAGTGTCCGCATGGAGGACAGGATGGGTCTCGACGGAAAGCCGGTCAAGCGGCTCATCATCGAGGGATACGCCCTCGTGTGCGACATCGCTGGCATCAACGGCCGCGAATATCCCAGCTCGATTATCTCCCGGGAGATTGACAGGCTCAACCGGGAGGCTGTCCCGTTCGGACGTCTGGCCGCCGAGCTCAACCACCCGAGGCTCGACGAGGAGGGCAACTCCCGTGACTACCCGATTTGCGAGATGGACCTCTCCAAGCTATGTGCCGTGGTCGAGGAACTCCGCATGGAGGGCAACAAGGTATGGTGCCGGATGGTCGTCGCCGAGGAGACCGAGGCCGGCCACAACCTCGCCGGTGCAATCAAGGCGGGCTACCGTCCGGGATACTCAATCCGTGGCGCCGGCGACACCACGACCAAGGGCGACCACGAGGTCGTGACCGACAACTACACTTTGATTACTATAGACGTGGTGGGCAACCCGTCGTTCGGCAAGAGTGCCATCGTCACCAGCAGGTTCGAAGGCATGGAGAAGCCGAAGAAGATGAAGATTATCACCGAGTCAATCGAGAACCTTGGCCGGGAGGTCGCATACAACCACACGCTGCGCGACCTCGGCTACCGCCAGTTTGAAACCGGTGCTTTCATGCAGTTCATGAGGGAGAACATTTAAGATGCTTGATGTGAAGAAGGTATTGACCGAGGCCGAACTGGGCAAGGTGGACGGGGACGTCCTGGCCAAATTGGAAGCTGCCTACCGTGCGGACCTTTCCAAGTCCCTGGAGGACGAGGCCGCCAAGTCGAAGGCCAAGTTCGAGTCCCTCGTTGAATTGGTAGGCAACAAGGTCGACGAGAAGGTGAGTGCCGCCGTGGAGGCCAGCGTCGAGAAGATGAAGACCGACGCAATCAACGGCAAGCTGTTCGAGGCACTGCAGAAGATTACGGCAATCGTCGAGGATATCGGCATTCCGGCTACCGAGGTCACCAAGAGGCTCAAGCAGGAACTCGCCCAGGCCGACCAGAACCTCCAGCAGGCATACGCCGAGCGCGAGGACATCAAGAAGAAGCTCAACTACCAGGGCAAGCTGAACCGCATCTACGAGCTGACCAAGGGTTGCAGTCCGGACATCGTCAACATGGTAATCGAGCACTTCAAGAACGAGGACATCCGTGCAATCGACAAGAACAGCATTGCGGACTTTATCGACAACAATGATGCCGGTGATACGGGCATCATGGACATCGACGTGGACCTCGGTGGTGGGCTCAACATGGACAAGGTCGAGGCTGCACTGGATGAGATTCAGGACAACGTCGACATGGACATGCCGGGATTCCTCGCACTGGACGAACAGCCGGAGAAGAAGTCCCCGGTCAAGCGCAAGGCTCTCGGGGAGGCTGCCAGTAGCAAGTTCAGGCCGGAACGCGTGCGCATTCCCGCCACCGGTTCCGCCATGGTGGAACAGGTTCAGCAGCCGTCCGAACCGGTGGAAGGTGACGTGGCCGATGCCATGAAGCAGATGGAGATGTTCCAGGAAATGGGATTCGGGAGATTCGCTTAAGGGGGAGCGCTTTCGTCTCCTTGGGCACTTCCCCGGGCGCGGCAGCGATGCCGCGCCTTTTTAGTGTAGTTTAATACAGGAAGATAAACTACGAAAAAGAGGAATTACCATGAAGCAGCAGGATTTCGCTCCTAGACAGAACTTCCGCAGGATGCCCGGTCCGATGGGTCAGCCGCAGATGCGCCAGCCCATGCAGCCGCAGCAGCAGAACTTCGCTCGCACTCCGCAGCCGATGATGCAGGGAGGCAACTTTGCGCCTAGACCAGGCAATCCCCAGCAGATGATGAACCGCGGCATGTTCGGACCCGGTAACTACCAGCAGAACAACGACACGATGCCCGGTTACGAGGGTGCGTACAACACGAACGACTGGCAGAACATCAAGCTAGGCGACGTGCGTGACCAGTGGACCCAGCAGCAGGCGGAGGATTCCGTCGGCCAGATGGACCAGTTCATGGATTCGCTCAACGGCGAGGTCGACTTCAAGGTCGATACCGGTGCCGTCCGCAAGGGCGACGTTGGAAAGGTGACCTCCGCGATGGGCATGGTCATCGGTCTCCTTAGCGATGTGGATTCCTGGATTCCGGGCAATGTGAACGCCCAGAAGGTGGCCACGCTCAAGGAAAAGGGCGGAATCGTCGCCAAGCAACTTACGATTTTCAAGAACGCATTAGCGCAACTCGACGGAAAATAAAGCAATATGCCCCTAGTCAACCTCGTATACCGTAGCTACAAGGAGAATGTAACGCCGCTATCGGGTTGGGACACCGGCACGATGAAGCTGGTATCCGACCCGTCAATGGAAGAGGGCGGGTGCCCTGCCGTAAGGTACGACACCGAACGCTTCAAGGTGGGCGTTCTCCCGGAGCTTGAACAGGCGGTATACGCCGGTAGCCTCGTGCTGTCCCCCGACTACCCCTACACGGTATCCTATGCGTGGGCGAGGTGGAAGGAGGCGGAGTCCGCTCCCGACTACTACATGGTGAGGGACCCGGCCAAGGACGAGTGGGACCTCTATGCCCTCGATGGCGAGGTTCCCGAGACTATCGACCTGGTGCTCGCCGAGTGGATTGACGGCAAGGGACAGTACAGTACCTATAGCCTCCCGGTTGCATACCCGGACTATTCCAGGGAGCTCCCGGGATTCGCCCTGTCGCCCTCCACGTTCACCATCCCGGAGCAGGAGGCTGAACGTACGGCGGTGGGCACGCTGAAGTATAACCAGCTCTCGGTGGACCGGCTGCTCGACGTGGTGTACGACGGCGACTGCGAGGATGGCATGCCGTGCCCGTTCTGGTTCGAGGATGACGGAGGCTACACTCTGTATACTTCGTATTCCGGCGGCAGCGTGTCGCACGAGCAGTACGAGGTTCCGGCATACATTCGCTACATAGATGCGGCTACCGGGCTGGAGCGGGAGGAGAGGAAGGTATTCACGGTTCACGGGTTCGGCGGCGGCATGTCCACGGAGCCATACGTGAAGTACGTGAGGAACCTGGCATCCAGGGTAAACACTTCCGAGCTAGTCACCATACTTGGCGGCAACTTCACTACTGACCTGAACGTGCGCCTTGTATCGGCCGACGGGAGCAAGTCGGTGGTCATCCCACATTCTGAGCTGACTTTCGACGAGGAGGAGCCGTGGCAGACGATATCTTTCGTGATGTCCAGTGACTACGCGGTTTCCTCCCGGGGCGAAGAGCAGTGTTCAGTGTACGACCTCGAGATTGGATACGGGGACTCCAACGGGTTCATCGCCGTTGCCGGCACGGGCGACGCGAAGATGGCACTGGAGAACAACGTCGGGCTCATCAGGTACAGGTACGATTCTACCAACGCGGCCGAGCAGAAGAAGGCATCGGCCGGCGCGGCCAATACCACGAACTCGTCCTGCTTCTACACTTCCGATGTCAACCTGGTGTACGACACGACAGATGGCTCGGGCAACCCGACGCAGGCCGGGGGAGCTCCCGGGAAGTACGGGAAGACTATGTATGTCCGCATGAACCGCGGACAGGACTGCGAGTCGATGATGTACGTCCGTGTGAAGGCGAAGCTGAACAAGCGGCTCGACTACAGGCACGGGGAGATGACCATAAACGGCACCCGTGTCGAGGAGGGGGACATCGTATGGCTCGACGGGCAGAAGGACGGCGAGACGGACGGCCTCTGGGTGGTGCAGTCGGGTGACTGGGTCGGGCTGAAGGGATATGCCGGGATTGACCGGGAGGACGGGGAATACGACCCGTGTACCGGAACGGACAACGAGCCTTTGCTGGTAGACGACACGGTGCTTGTAGACCTGGGTGCGAAGGTTTCCGACAGGGCTGACCTGAGGTGCACCGAGGACGTCCCGGTGAAGTATGGGACGCAGCAGGTGTGCGGCAGGATGGCCGAGCCGGGAATGCGCGTGCTCCTGTACAACCAGGAGGACGGCAAGGACGGTCTCTGGGAAGTGACCTGTGCCGACTGGGTGTACTGGGGACCCGTGGAGGACCCGGGAGGAACGGAGTTCGACATGGCCGGCAACATCCTCGTACAGAACGATATCGACTTCTGCGCATGCAGGGACGGACGCAAGAAGAACATATTCAACATAGAGTACTACTACCTGAACGCCGGATGCTACCTGGCCACGGCAAACAGGAAGGTGAAACTCATCTGTACCGGGGTCGGCGCATCGCTTGTGCCGAACAGCGACCTGGTGATTACGGACTACAGCATCACTGCTGGTGCCGAGCCTTCTCTGGTGACCGACACGCACATGACCGCAGGCGACCCGGAGCAGGAGGATTGTGTCAAGGAGGTCGATACGTTCGACATCGACCACATGAACTCCACCCAGGAGACCACCCATGGCTGCGGCGAGGTGGGTACGCCCATAAAGGCTCCCACTTGTGACATGATTTGTGACTGCGAGCGGTACTACAACCTCCCGGTGACATTCGACGGTACCTCGGTGAAGTCCGGGTACAGCATCGTGTTCTGGCACCTTGGGGAGGACGGGTGGCACCTGTATTCGTACAACAAGCGCATGCCTGTGGCATACGACGTATACCACCTGCACGTGCGCGGCATCGCTGTGCCGGAGATGGTGGACGAGAACACCGACGTGTACCTGCTCGACGAGAAGGAGCGTCCTACCGGCGAGAGGACCAGGGATGCATGGTTCGTGGAGCACGCGGGCGGCAAGGTGTTCGACGGGTTCTCCATGTACGACCCGAAGTGGAAGTTCAAGAAGGTGGACGAGCACGGCGAGCTTGCCGGCTGGACCGACGTGCTGGGCCCGGACAACCTGTACCAGGCATGGGCGCTGCACGGCGGCAAGGACGGCACCAGGATTCTCGCTCACGGGGAGACCCGGGAGGACGTGGTGGTACCGGTGGGTACCCGCGGAATATACGGGTTCAGGTTCTACGACACCCCGCTTACGCTGCAGAGGTTCTGCGACATCTACAACAAGGCTTCATGCCTGTTCCCGGAGGCTACCGGCGGCAGCCAGGAAGAATCTTCGGAAGAAACGGAAGAACCTTAGCAGTTTCCGGGAATATCCTGGAGAAATGTCTTAGTTTAATAGCAAAGACAATACGGACGGAAACGACATGGCATGCAGTGCTAAGGAGAAGCGTTACAGGGGAAAGCGGACCAAGAAGGTCGCCATAATGGAACCGGAGTTCGACGAGAACGGCGACCAGACCAAGGCATCGATGATGTACGGGCGAATCGACCCGGCATACCTCACCAGGCTCATCATGGAGCACAAGAAGGTAATGATGCCGTATGTCGAGGAGAAGAAGGCCCTGATTGCTGCCGGCAAGAAGGACGAGGCGGCGAAGCTGCGTCCGCCCCAGATGAGCGACAAGCTCGGCGTGGTGGTCGACATCATCATCAAGAAGACTATGGGTTTGCCGAGGTGGCGCGAGTACACCCCGGCATGGCACGAGGACATGTACGCACATGCGCTGGAACTGATTCTGCGTTACTGTCACAACTTCGACCCGGTGAAGCTGCAGGGCGCAGACCCTTACTTCTACATCGGCCAGATTGCCTGGAACGCGTTCAACCAGGTATGGGGTACTTTGGACAAGCAGAACAAGCGCATCAAGTTCATTCCTCTGGTTGACGGCATCTATCACGCGGTTACCGCGATGGACCAGTATGCCGGAGTCATGGAGAAGGCGGAGAAGGAGAAGGCCGAGAAGATGAAGGCCGAACTTGCCAACGAGCACATTTCCGACATGGACCAGACGGTTGACATCATGAAGGAGCTCGACGAGTCAATCGGCATCCATATCGAGGACGAGTGGGTCGAGGAACTCCACCGGAAGATGGAGAAGAAGCCCAAGGACAAGGCCGAATAAGGACTTTGGATGTGATGGGTGGGCTCCCGGGGTTTCCCGGGAGCTTTTCTTGTATGACATCAGGTATAAACTACGGGTGTTTAGATAACTGGAGTCTCCCATGGGAATCGAACTCGGTGCAGTTGGAATGTATGGTGGCGGTGTCGGCAACTTCGACACCCATCCGGACTGGCGTCATGACATGTACTACTACGTGCAGAATGCTGCACGCGGCGTGGGCGACATCAAGTCCGGCAAGGCGGACGACTTCCTCGACCGTGCCTACGAGCAGCAGTGGTGGCATACCGCCGACAAGCTGGCCGAGCTCCAGGAGAAGTTCATCGAGGACGACCCCATCAACAACACCCCGGGCCGTGGCCACAGGAACTACCGCCGCATGGAGTACGACATCCAGCCGAACCCGAACGGCAAGGGTGCCGCCGAGGACCGCGAGCTTGCCAACGAGCGCAAGGTGCTTACCGTGGACGAGCTGAAGGAACTGGCCAAGCAGCACAAGTGGGCAATGTGCACAACCGCATCCGCCTACGGCGCCAAGCCGATTACCCAGAAGGACTACGCGGACCAAATCAAGCTCCGCTAGTTAGTTCATTAAGAAACTCGAAGTGGCCGGTCCTGCAACAGTGGACCGGTCATTTTTGCTACAAAATTGTAAGTTTTTGCCTATTTCCCGGTTTGGCACGGTGTTTGCTTATGGTATTGCGAACAATCAAAGCATAAGGAGCTTTAAAATGGCAAACGCACTTACTAATTTCTTCCGTCCCGGTTTCGGCGTCATGTTCGACGACAACGAGTTCGACAGGCTGTTCAGGAATTTCTTCCCGTCCACTTACAGGAAGGTTGCCGGAGAACCCAGCAGGCCGAACTATTACACCAACGAGGACGGCACCGAGCTCTACGTGGAGCTACCGGGATGCAAGAAGGAGGACATCGAGGTTACCGCCAACCCGGACAACACCGTGGTCGTGAAGGCGAAACGCGACGTGGCCGGCCGCAAGGACAGCTACCGTATCGAGTTCACCCCGGAGAAGGGCACGGTGGGCCCGGAACAGATGAAGCTGACCTTCGTCGACGGTCTCCTCACCATCCCCGTAAAGGAGAAGAAGAAAGAGGAAGCCAGGAAGTTGACCATTGTGTAATTGGAATGCTGCACGAAAAAAAGAACGGGACCTTCGGGGTCCCGTTTTTTGTTTCGGCTCTGCAAAGCTCTAGTTGGCCTTCGGCGTATCGGCGTAGTGCATCACGTATGGCATCTTCATCGAACCGTCTTCTGGCATGAGGACGAACAGCTTCTCGTGGTCGGTATCTACCAGCTTCCTGGTGAGCTTGTACTTGATGCCGCCGATGTCCGTGCCGTTGTCGGCGATGACCTGGTCGACTCCCGCCTTCTTCGCGGTGGCAGCGTCGCCGTACTTGTGTTCGGCGTTAGGGAGGATGCAGTTGTGGAGGAGACCGCTGATGTCGTTGGAGATGATGTAGTTCGCGCACTGGTCGTCTACCGGTTCCATGCTGTAGATGCACCCGCAGACACCGGCAGACTCCGTGAGGTGCTTGGCGTACCTGGCGAGGCTGTCCATCATCTTGGCCTTTACTTCTTCCGGCTGCTTGGACTCGAGGATGGTCTTTCCGACACCCTCGACGAACGCCTTGGTGGAGAGGCCGGAGGCATTGCGATGTTCGTCCAGCTTGGCGAAGCCCTCGGCGTCCAGCTTGGCCGCCTTCTCGCTCGCCTTCCTGCGGCGGTACTCGTCGGCGATGAGGTTGACGCCCTCCATGAGCTTGCCGACGACCTTCTCGTTGTCCGGCGTCTTGAGTTTCTCGAGTTCAGACATGAACTTTTCCATCTTGGTCATAGTGAATACCGTCCGAAAATGTGTTTTAAACTAGAGTTTATATCCTGGCTCAGCGAGGAATACCCATAAACTACCCGATATGCAGCGGTACTACTACGTTCGTGAACACGAGAAAATCCTTGTCGGAATCTACGACATGTTTGACAACCTCCGGGTCAACAAGTACCTTGACCCGCAGAGGAAGGTAATCGACAAGACGGTCAAGGTGCCGCTTGTCACCCATTACTCCAAGGACTTCGCGAACTACCTGTCGTCGACCACCTCCAAGCAGATTCTGGCGGTCCTCCCGGTGGCTGGCCTGAGGTATACCGGGGATGCCCGGGATGATGCCAACATGACACAGCCGACCTATGCCAGGGAAATCTACTGCAAGGACAACGATTTCTGGATTAGGGACATCCAGCCGCGTGCATACGTATTCAAGTTCGAGCTTACCATTCTCTGCAACAACACGTCCGACCTGTGGCAGCTGAAGGAGAACATTCAGCCGTATTTCCAGACCTACCGTTCCATCCGTATCAAGGAGTTCGACTTCTGCCCTGAAATAGAGCGAGTCATCCCGGTATGCATCACGGGTTGGAGCGACGACATGCGGGACGAGACCGACCTGAACTCTTCCGGTGACGGCCAGGTGTTCCAGGTGACCTACCAGATAGAGGCCCACGGGGTGATGCACTGTCCCTACATGCTGCCGGCGGAAATCCGCTATGCCGGCATGGACTTCATCGTCAACAAGCAGATGATTAACACCGAGCAGATTCTTGTCTACCCGGACGCGGTGGCCCAGCAGCAGAGGAAGCCCTGGGAGACCGTCTCGCCTTCCATCAAGGAGGGGTTCTCCCTGCTAAAGTCGCTTGCCCGTTCACTGGTACGAAGGACTACTGTAGAGGGCGAGGAGTACTGGAGCGACGAGACGCTCAGGTACGCGATGCTCACCTACAACGAGATTACCGGGACCGACAAGGAAGGAGACCCGAAGGGATTCAACCCGATTGCCGGGGAACCGGTACCCGTGGAGACCATCGACGACCAGGGGAACACGGTCACCGAGTGGGTCACCGAGTACGACTGGGAGGAAGTGGTCATAGATGACGTGGAGCGTCCGCAGGAGGTGCCATCGTTTGACCTCCTCCACCTTACCTTCGACGACGATACTGAGTTCGCCTACGACATGAGCGGCCTCGGCAGGGACTTCGTGGCAATCAACCCGGGCAACCGGGAGTTCGTCCCGGACATTCCTCCCGGTAACGGCAGCTACGCCCCCGACGGATACGAGCCGACTGGACTGGAGACTGACCCAGAGGACCCGACCAAGACACGGAAGTGGTCCCAGATTCTCGAGTGGTTCGGTGACAACAAGGAAGGAAAGATTAACAGCCCGTTCACCTTCAGGGCGATTCTCCAGTTCAAGGAGGACACCCCGGGCGACACCGTGTTCCAGTACCTGTACAACCCGGACGACGTGACCCTCGCCGACGGAACGGTCATTCCTGCCGAGGAGGTATGGTTCGACTGGGGAGTCATGGATTCCAAGCTCTACTTCACCTTCAAGACTACGACGCAGTTCCGCACGTTCGAGACCGACACGTTCGAGTTCGACAACCAGGTCATCTACTCGTTCTACTTCGTCCTCTACGACGGTGGGCAGTCCGGAAAGTTCGGTGTCAAGACAAACTTCAGCGACACGATGATTGCGCTGGAAACGCACGAGGTTACCGAATGACGCTCGAGGAGAGGATAGCGAGGCAGCGCGAAATCAAGGCGAGGGAAACCCGCAGGAGCCCGGCACCTCCTGCGCAGGCACCGGCGGACGCCAAGGTGCTCGACCGTATTGCCAAGCAGCGGCATCGGGCGGCGGTAAACGCGGCCATCGCCGCACTGGTGAAGCCCGTCCCGGACTACGTGTACAGGGAGCCGAGGATGCCGGCAGCCAGGCCGACACCGGAGGAGCGGCTCGCGCTGTTCCGGGAGGACCGGACATACGACGACATCAAGGGAAACGCTGACATGGTGAGCCAGATACGGACTGCAGCCGACATGGCCAAGGTAATCCGGGCGGAACAGCCGGCTGAGTTCGTGAACGGGGAGAAGGACCAGGTACGTCGAGGTGGCCCGTCTTTCATGACGATAGACAACCAGTTCCTGGAGGGACCAGGATACAGGTCGCTCCCGCGGGTGGACGAGAACGCCCGGGACAGGATTATAGACGCACCGGAGACCCCGGAACCGGCCAGCGTGCCTACACTGAAGATTGACCTCACCCGGCTGGAGACGAAGGCCCCGGTACCGCCGGCGCCTGTGCAGGAGAGCCAGAAGCAGGACGGACCCATCGAGATGAACACCGTCCAGAGGCAGATGCTTGCCGCGATGCGGGCGCAGAGGATGAACAAGGGAATTTAACTTAAACAAAAGGAGACGATATCATGGCATTGAGTATCGCAGAAAGGATGGCCAGGCAGGCCAGGATTAAACATGCGGCGAACGTGGCCAGGCCGGCTTCGGCGTCGGCCGGGAACGCCGGCGCGGCAATGAGCGTGGCCGACCGCATTCGCAAGCAGGCGGCATACAAGGCGGCAGCGTCGGTACCGGCGAAGCCGCCCAGCGCGGAAGACAGGAAGGCTACACTCACGGTGGCCGAACGCATCGCCAAGGCGGCTGCCGCAAAGCGCCGCGAGATGCAGGGCTGGAAGGGTGACGTGAGCGGTGCAAGCAACCAGGCGCTTATCGCCAAGTACAAGGACGAGTACAAGAAGTTCCTCGCCCAGCTCGACACGATGGACTTCGGTGCTATGTTCTTCAACCCGGCGGCACCGGAAGAGACCAAGGAAGCCCCAGCGGAGGTGAAGGCCAACGCCAACGGCATCTCCACCGCAGAAGGCGAGTTCATGTTCGAGGCCGTCCCGGCTGAAAGCGAGACCAGGCTCAACGAGGTCCCTGTGACGGTACCTGAAGAAAAGCCGTCTAGGCCCAAGCGTTTCCGCAAGGCGAAGGCAAAGGCCGCCGAGGAACCGGCGGAGCCAGAGATGAACGTGGACGAAGCCTAGTCCTTCCGGAAAATCCCGGCAATCTTCATGATGAGTTCCTTCAGTATTTCGCCGAGGGAACTTTTCTTCTGTACAGCGGGTGCTGCCGGTGTCTCCGCGGTATCTTCCGGGAGGCATGCCGGCGTCTCTGGGTCGGCTGCGGGAGCTTCCGGCGCTTCCTCGGGAGTCTCGTCGGGAGCTTCCGGTTCTGCTTCGGGTTCTACTTCCGGTTCGTCCACCGGTTCAGACAGCGGGGGTACGCAGTGTACCATGATGGACTCCAGAGCCTCGCACATGGGCCAGTCGAACTTGTCCTTGCGCACGTTGCTGTGGGTGAAGATTCCCTCGAACGACAGTGCCTCGTCAGCCGACTTGAATACGTCGTCGGTACAGGAGAAAGTCATGGGAATCGAGTGTTTTTCGCTCAGGTACTGTATAAGGGTGGCCACCGCGTTGACCTGGGTACTGGGCATGGTGGCGAAGGCCGACTTGCCCCTGTAGTCCTTCCTTTCGTAGTAGTTGGTCTCCCAGGTCGTGCAGTAGGTGTTGCCGTATGTATCGACCATGTTCCCGTCCTTCTCGGACAGGGGGCCGTAGTTTGAAATCTCTATGCCGATGGACTGCTTGGACATGGCGGTGTTCCCGCCGATTGCCCCGTTGCCCAGGTGGTATGACCAGAAGTTGTCCGGGAATAGCTCGTAGATGTTGCCCGAACGGTCAACTACGTAAGAAACAGAGATATGGCTGTCGTTCTTGGACAGCGCAGCGATGTCGGAAAGGATGTATCCGACGGTGAAGTGCAGGCAGATGCTCTTTTTCTTGGTGTCGGCCTTGTAGTAATAGTTCTGCTCCGGCGGGCGGATTGACTTGACTGAGAAACCGTTCCCGATGTCATTGACGGAATTCATGGTGAGCTGGATACCGTTGGCGAGCTTGAGGTCGCCAGCGAATTTAGCCTCCTTTTCGGCTATTGTACTGGGATGCATATTTTTCCCTCCGCGCTCAGTTTATCCCGGCAAGGACCGGTATAAACTCCCGATTGTAAACAAAGAGGTATTTATATGTCGATGAAGGCAGTTCTGCGCGAGGGCATCATGGGTGTGGTAGGCGACGAGGAGAAGGCCGACCTCATCATGGGCATTTGCGAGTCGGTGACCGCTATGGCGGCCGCGGGCAGGATGGCTCCCATCATGGAAGCGTCCGACGGGAAGGGCGACAGCTATGCCACCCTGAAGGACATGGCGGTTTGGCTGCTTACCGAATCCAACGCGCTGAACGTTATCCACTGGAACGTCTCCAACAACAGCAAGCACGAACTTCTCAACGAGGCATATGACCTCTGTAGGGATACTGGCGACCAGCTCGCCGAGACATACATCGCCATTACCGACAAGGACATCGAGGTCAAGGAAGCTCCCAAGTTCCCCAGTACCGACAAGTCCGACGATGCGGTCCTTTCCCACCTGAAGAACCTCCAGGCAAGGATGCAGGAGGCTTTCGGGAAGAACCCGAAATTCAGCGAGGGAGTCAAGAACATCTTCGCGGACTTCGACGAGAAGATTACCACAATCATATACAAGTGGTCAAGGTTCCAGTTCTAGGAGGATATTATGAACCTTATTGAATCTACATACAGCGAATATATTCATAATGTTGCCGTTCAGCATGCTCTGCCGGAAGAGGCCGAACGGGCGTTGCAGGAAGGATTTAAGACATACTGTGAAAGCATTATAAATAAGGATAATGTCTTACTTGAGGATGGGTATTTTAGTCGTTATGCTAATTCAGTTCGCGATGACATTCGAAATAATGGGTCAACCGGATTGCATTACGAACCGATTTCTGATGAGCATTCTGGCGATATATCTGAAATATTTTATGACGCACATGGCCATGAATATGGTATAGCACCAGATATTGACATCATAAAAACTTCCGATAACACGGTGGCTATTAATGGACTAGAATTTATGTGTCAGGACTTGGTGAACCCCAGAACCCGCAAGAACAAATGTACGTGGTCTGAGGCAATGCAGATTGCAGACGGCTATTCTAAAGATGGATGGCGTTTACCTACGATGAAAGACTGGCAACGAGTTATTAGATTTGTCGAAGGAACCCGGTTCAGCAGAACTGTACAAGGTATCAAGGATAGGTTTGCCAATGACAAAGCACATGATGAGGCGTATTACCGTCATAGAAGGGCGTATTATGTCTTACATGCGTTGAAAATAAAGAGTAATGCAATGTATTGGACGTCAACGGAAATTGCAGAAGACCTTGCTGCGGCTTTGTGGTTTTGCTGTACGGGGCGTATAGGTTTTAAAAATGCATTTAAGTCTTGGGAGGAAAGCGTGCGACTAGTACGCGATATTTAACTGTTGATATTTTTGCTATATTTGGAACAAGTTAGCATAGGAGGCTGCGATGGACTTGAAGAAACGGGCTGAGGCGCAGGCGGAGGAGATGCTCCGCGACAAGTACATAGCTTCCGAGAAGGCCGGCACAGACCTTGGCGAGCGCAGGATGGTCCAGTGGACCAGGGAGCACGCCGAGGCATGGAACGTCGGCTACAACATGCAGCACATGATGGACCTGGGTGACGGGCGCAAGCCGGTCTACTTCGGCATATTCCTTGATGACGCCTCCCGGAAAGCCCTGGTGGATGCCATGTTCCCCTATGTACCCAACGGGTGGAAGATGTTCTGCCACCACTGCACAATCGCCTTCGGGGACCCATCGGATGACCGGGAGGTATTGATGTACCTGGCAAAGAACCTGGGCAAGCGTGTGGAGATGTCGGTTACCCGTATCGGTACCAGTACCGACGCGATAGCCGTGGAAGTTTCGGGAGACATCGTGACCAAGAACGAGATTCCCCACGTGACTGTGGCAGTACCTCCCGACGGCAAGCCGGTATATTCAAACCGTATCCGCACCTGGGATGATTACGACGGCATGCTGACCCTGGCAGGATTCGTTGACGCATTCCCGTCGCATTTCAACTGGAAGCACTAGTTTCTGTAGTGCGATGGAAACAATCAAGAAGATAACTATGCCCACCAATCCCGGTGACCTCCCGGGGATTTCCCATCTTAACCTGATAAAGGCGATGTGCGAGAAGAACGACTTCGACGGTCTACCGGTGTTCGCCTATGAAGTGGATGGCGATACCGTTGGAATAGCCATTGTGGACCCGGACGCCTACCCGCTGTATGCGAAGCTGTGGGCTCTGGAGGTGCGGGCGGACATGAGGGGGAAGGGTATCGGCTCCAGGCTGGTCAGGCGTGTACTGGACGAGTACGACGACGTGCGGCTGGTGGCCAAGCGGGATGCATTCGACTTCTACCTGAGGAACGGGTTCATCTTCCAGGACGGGAGGCTGCCGGACCCCAAGTCTAACGTGGCATACATGGAGAGCCGACAATGAAACCTGGTATGTGCATAGTCGGGACAGTTGTGTTCCGTGCGATAGGCAGCGAGTTCTTCCCTTTCCTGTATGTGGACAGGAACGTCAACTTCTTCCTTGATGCGCCGGTGAGGCGGATGGCCGAGCATGACGGGAAACGGGTGATGCTCGAGCTGGTGCCGGGGGATACCGGGAGGACCTGGAAGGTACGGAAGATTATGCCGTTATGAACGTAGAGGCTATGTCAACCCAAAGTGTTGCTATTGCATAACCAAAAATAAATTGCTATGGCTATGTCCACCCAAAGTGTTGCCTAAAAATGAACGAAAGTAGGGTTTATCGGTGCTTTCAAAACGAGGAATAAAAACATGAAATCAAACAACAATAATATGCACAACTTCTTTACGGAAGCCAAGAATATGCTGGGTGTGTCAGGCAAAACTGACAATATGGAACATTCGATATGGCGAGAAGTCATACGTCTGTCTAAAAAACTAGCTAGAGCATATGTCGAAGAAGTGACTAATGCTGAACCAAGCCCAGATATTCACTATGAGATTATCTGGGGATATGAAAATAATGATAAAGTAGATGGTGTTTGGAAAGACGCTATATTACTAGAAGACAAATTGACCGGATTGTATTTCAAGAATCTTGATGACAACGACCAATGTGACGAGTTTGAATACATAAAGGAAATCAAGGCTATGCCTTAAAACTAGCAACACTTTGGGTGGACATAGCCATTGCTATATTTGCAATAGGCTAACTCCCGTTCATTTCGTAGCGAAAAATGCCTGAGCAACAACTTGGGTGGACAAAGCCAACGTAGAAAGCCACCGGGATTAACCGGTGGCTTCATTCTATCTCAACAAGAGGTTAAAGTCTAGGCAGCCTGCTGTTCCTTATGGCGCTCGCGCTTGTCGCGCTCCTTGGCACGTTCCTTCTCGTAGTAGCTCAGTACGCACTGGCCGTGGAAGAGGAGGGCGGAACGGCGTTCCGGGGTCATCTTCATGAGCTCGTCGAACTCCATGTCGCGGCGCTGCATGTTCTGAAACCGGCGCATCATCTCGGGGTCGTTCTGCATCCTGCGCAGGTTCTCCTGCATCTTCTTCAGCTGGGCCTCGGTGAACTTCGGCTGTTCTTCCGGTGCCTGCTCGGGGGCTACCGGGGTATCTTCTGACGTCATGTTCATAGGATTCTCCTTGGTTATGCCCCAAATATAGCAAAATCAGAACCGGTCGTAGAACGGGTTTTGCTCGGGCATATCGTATAGGAGCCTCTCCAGCTCGGACATGTTGGCTCTGCGGTCGTCCTCGATTGCCTTCATTGGATTGAATTTCATGTCGTGCATCCGTTCCCGCATCCCCCTCATCTGGTCGGCCATGTCGGGGCCCTGGGGCTTGACGGCCTGGAACCAGGCAATGGTCTGGTTCTTCGGGCGTGCCTCGGTCTCTACCGTGGCATCCCGGTATGTAGGGTCGACATCCAGGGTAATGGAACCGTCTCCGTAGATGAGGTCCCTTATTCGGCAGATATCGGTCACCAGGTCCATCAGGGGGACTGCGTTGTACAGTCTCTGGGCGAACGCCTCGGTAGCGTTGAGTCCGTCCTCGCCCTTGAAGTCCGGGTCGGAGCATGCCGTGTTGATGCGGCATATCGTATCCGTCATCGGCTGGTTGTTCGTGAGTTCGGAGATGTACTTCATGAACATCATGTCGTTGGTTATGTAGTTCTCGTCGGTCATGGTTTCTCCAGATATCCTATTTCCTCAACGAAATGGTGTGGAATGTTGTTGATTACGTAGACCGAGCCTTCCAGTGCGTCGTCTTCATACAGGGAATATTTCTCCGGCAGGTCAACCAGGTAGATGTAGTACGATTCCCTGTCATCTATCTTGCCGGTTTCGATGTACTTGTTGTTGAATCGGTGGGCAAGCTTCCGGGATTGCTCTATGACCTGTGCGTACATGTCCTCCTGGCTTGAACCTGGTATAACCATTTCGCTAACAGGCATCAGGTATATACGCTTGTCGTATTCCTCGAACTTACCGGAAGCCTTGCAGCGTATACCATTCACGCCCAGTTCGGGGACTGGACTAATGTGTATGAACTTGGAACCTACCGGGAGGTCACTTGGTATTTTATCCGGCTTGAATATTAGCCCCTTATATGATTCTGGTGACGCTATCCGGTAGGAAAGTGCATTCGCCTGTTTCTCCAGTTCCTCCCGGGTGGCAAGCTTGAGTACCGCGGAGTTTGCCACGATACTTCCCAGGGAGAACCCCAGCGGGTTCGGCATGACGTAATCGGAGAAGCCCGGGAACTTGATGTTCATCTGTCGGATGAACACCTCCTCGGGATATGGCTGCAGGCTCTCGAACATGGTATGCCGGAAGGCTTCCTGCCATCTAAATTCGTCCGGCCAGCGGAAATAGTCTACTAGGCAATTCATGGTTTCTCCAGCGTTCCTATTTTACTTACGAATTTTCCGGGTATTTCGTTGAGTACGTAAACGGAACCATCATGCGAGGACATGTCGTTGTATAGTGGATAAGTTTCCGGTAGGGTCACCAGGTAGACAAAATAAGATTCCCGTTCGCTAATGAACCCCTTACTGAGATATAAGTCGTTAAACCGGGAGGCTACCGGTATGCAGGATTCCATTATCTTGTAGTACATGTCTTCAGGTGGCAGGTGGTGGTCTACCAGGGTGCCAAGTGGAATCAGGTATACTCTTGGGGAATACTGCTCGAACCGTCCGGAAGCCTTGCAACGTATCCCGTTCCTGTCGAGGTCGTCTACCGGGCTGAGGTGGATAAACTTGTCCGATACCGGGATATCCGCCCGTGCATGGTCTGGCTTGAATAGCAATCCCTTCGGCATGGCGTTCTTGGCCAGGCGATACGAGAACTTGCTTGCGAGCTTTTCGAGTTCGTCAATGGATGCCAGGTCTAGCACACCTTCACCGGCCATCACGTGGCCGAAATATGACCCGAATGGCGGTTCCGATACATATTTGGAAAACCCAGGAAGCTGAATTTCCATCTGGCGGATGAAAACTTCCTCCGGATACGGTTCTAGGCTCTCGAACATTACATTTCCAAATTCGAGTATGCAGCATATTTCTGGTGAATAATGGATGTAGTCGACTAGTGCCTTCATAATACATAGTTTAGTGCTGACGGGATATAAACTACACATTTAGAGGTAAGATATGCCGGTAAAGTTCATTACTACTGACGACATGGCCCGCTACATCAGCGCCCGGATGGGTGACGAGGTGAACGAGATTGAGATGGTGGTCGAGGAGCACAAGGGGCTCGGACACATCTACATGGCCATACAGGATACTGCGGACTGGCTGTTCCGTTACTGCTTCGATGAGTCGGCCTACGTGGACTACATGCTCATCAGGCTGCAGCCGGGAGTAATCGAGTACCATGTACCCGAGGAAGTGATGAACGTGGTGGAGCTCACCCCGTCATACGGTAACACCTTCTCCCCGATGATGGCCTGGGACGTCGGTCCCGGCGAGTCCCTCATCGGTGTCGGCGGTGCCGGCATGGGCGGACTCGGCCAGTTTGACCTGGTGACGATGGCCGGCGCGATGCGCTACCTTCAGGACGTGAAGAAGCTGGTGGGTACGCAGTACAACATCAAGCTGCACCCGATTGACCATATCCTCCGCGTGTTCCCCACCCCTAAGACCCCGAGGAACGCGATAGCGATGGTCTATACCAAGGCGAAGATGTCCGAACTCTACAACAACATCGTCTTCCGTGACCTTGCCGTGGCCCGCGCCCAGATTCAGCTGGGCGAGATTCTCAAGAGGGACACCTATACCATTCCGGGAGGCGGCCAGATTAACGGCCAGCAGATTTACAGTGACGCCCTTGCCAAGTGGGACAAGCTCTTCGAGCTGATGCAGAAGGAGTCGCCGGGCCCGCTCATGATGACTGACTTGAGCTAACAGAAAAGGCCGGGATTACTCCCGGCCCTTCCCGTCTAGCAGACAAAATTCTACTTGAGGTCTACCATGAGTGCCTTCGCCAGGTGCAGGTTTGTGTCGATGCTCTTTACCGTATTGAGTATACTCGACATCATGCGGAACCGCTTGAACATTTCCACCATGCACATGAAGGTCGTCCTTGCATCCGACAGCGCGGTATGGGCATGCTCGTTCTTGACTCCCAGTCTCGGCGCCATTGCGCCCAGGGAGCGGCTGGGCATGTTGTCCCAGTCGTCGCATACCATCATGTTGTAGTCGGTGGACACGTCCATCAGGTCCTTGTACCTGAGCGAATCCAGTGCCAACACGGTAGTTGCCGGGAGGTACTTGCGGAGGAACCCGAGGTCGAACCGGAGGTTCTGCCCGAGGATATTGTGCACTTCGTGGAGCTTGAGCTGTTCCTCCAGGACCTTGCCGACATCCTCCACCATGCAGCCGTCCCTTTCCAGCACTTCCGGGTCCAACCCGTTGACCTTCAGTGCGGTAGCGTCCATCTCGGTGCCGGGAAACTGGCTGGGCTTGAATATCCACTCCCCCTCGAATGCGGTAGTGTACTGGAGGGTTGCGTCGTCAAGCGCATAAATCCCGAAGCCGACCTGCAGAAGCGGGTTCTTGTCGGGGGACAGGCCCCCGGTCTCTGTGTCGATTGAAAGGTATGTATGAACTGCCATGCCCCAAATATAGCAAAAAACCTACCACTCGCCGAGCAGGTTGCCGCACGGGTAGTAGTTGGGGTCCCCGGTGATGTCCTTGACGCACTTGTCGACCTCCGGGGGACGGAACAGGACGTCCTCCTTGAGGGACAGCAGGGTGTCGTTGTCGATGACCAGGGGGTTCCCGGTAGAGTCCACGAGCTTCGAGGAGGCGTCCTCGGTGCCGTCTGTGGCCTTCCCGAGGGAGGTCGAGCCGAACAGGTTGTCGATGAAGTGTTGGTTGACCGGGCTGTCGATGACATCCTGGGAGACGTTCTGGCCGCTGTCGGTGGCGACCTCTATGTATGCCTTCCACCAGTACTTGTGCCACATGTACTCGTAGTCCGGCAGTTCGTCCGTGATGGACGATATAGTGTACAATATGTTGTTGTACTCGAGCTTCAACAGGTCGCCGGCCTTCGGGAATATCTGGGCGGCCGTGTAGCCGTGGTAGCAGAAGGTCGAGTAGCCGCGCTGGGACCACTGTGGGTCGTGCGTGCCCGGGTCGCACAGGGGCTTGATGCCCGCATCCATGAGGCTCCGGTAGTTCCTCTCGAGGAACAGGCCCATGTGGATGAACACCTCGGTCTTGTCGGTGAACTGGATACCGAACCGCTTGTAAATCTCGTTCTGCGGGGTGAAGGTAATCTTCATCGGAATCTCGAACACTCTGTCGATAGTACGGGAGTTGTCTTCCTTGGTGAGAGGGTTCGCCGAAGTGTCGAATGTAGTCGTGTAGTACAGGAAGTGGTCCCCGTGGAGCCTAATCCAGTCCATCGTCGTATCGAAGTACTTCTTCTGGGCGTGGTAGGCGTTGTGCTTCCTGAGATAGTTGCCGTAGCCGAGCTTGGTATTGTGCTCGAAGTCCGGGAAGTTGTAGTTCGCCTTCGGGGACCTCTCGACATAGCCCTCCGCCTTGTCGTCCCACTGGGACTTGGTGACGTGGGCGCGTACGCTGAACTCCGGCACTATGACGTGCCTGGCCCTTACGTATCCCTTCATGTCTAGCGGAAATGACGGCATCGGAAACCTCTCGGGATGTAGTTTATACTCCGGGGAAGGTCCGGGAGGTATAAACTCCCGATATCGAGAGGAAAAGCGTTATGGCATCGACCGCAGTAGCAAGAAAGTATACCAACATCTCCTTCGACGAGATTCGGGACCACCTGGTTGAGATTGTAAGGGCCAAGGAAGGCCCGCTGGCCGACCTCGGGGACAGCGCATACGGCAAGATGATGCTGGAGCTGTTCGCAGGCTTCGGCGACCTTACGGCAAACTGGGTCGAGTCCGCGTTCGAGAACTCCTGGATTGAGACGGCGTTCTCCAAGCCGGCAATGTTCGCCGGCGCACGGTCCCTGGGTTATAGCCTGCGCCGCCCGGTGCCTGCCAAGTGCTCCATCGGTATCCGCATCGCCGAAATCAAGGAACACGGGACGCTGAAGGTGTTCATCCCGAAGGGAACTGTATTCACCATGCCGGGTTCCACGCTTACCTCGATGTCGGACATGGAATTTACATACGACTACGACACCGACACCGCCCAGACCGGCCTTATGGAGCTTACCAGTGGCCTCAACGTACTCGCCGAGGGCGAGATGCGGACCGAGACGCTTGTTTCCAACGGCCAGCAGAACCAGGTATTCTATCTTTCCGATGCCTCTTTCTCCGATTATTTCGGTGACGGAGACCCTAATTTCTCCGATGACGGCAATATCGCCCACCGTCCGGCATGCTTCACCACGGTTACAACCGATGCCACCCTGATGGACAACATCGACCCGGGCGTGGTAATCGACGACAAGCTCTACTGGAGAATCTCCCGGAGGGGACTGGAAGACCCGGCGCTGGAGACCGGTGGGAATGACGTGGCATCTTTTGCTGCAAAGCAGGACAACTACACCAACAACTATACGGTCCTGATGGAGACGGCTAATGATGGCAAGGTTGCCATCCGGTTCGGTGACGGCCTCAAGTCGGCAATCCCGTTCGGCGACATCGAAGTCAGGTACTTCTCCACCCACGGTGAGGCTGGCAACATGCTGAACGTGTTCGGTACTGCCCTGTCGACTGCCGGTGGCGGAATCACCCTTACCACTATGGACGGGCTCGAGACCGAAGTCCGCCTGTCCGACTTGAACATCTGCCTTACCACTGACATACGCGGCGGCCTCAACATCGAGAGTATCGATTCCATAAGGAATAACGCTTCCTCGGTATACAACTCGCTTGACCGCCTGGTTACCCGGGAGGCGTACAAGATTTTCCTCCGCAGGTATGCCGACGTCAAGTATGCGTCCGCCTATGGCGAGGACGTGCTCAATACGAAGCTCTTGAATGGCGGCATCAACGTGAAGTACATGAACCAGGTCAGGTTCTCTGCCCTGAAGGACCTGTATCGTGAGAAGGAAGGCAAGTACTATCCGACTACCGAGGACGAGTACCTGCTTGACGGATACAAGGTCAACGGACTGATGTACAACTGGCTGTATGACTTCCAGGACCCGAATGAGGATACCACCTTGGCTAGTGCGAGCGATATCATCGAGCGCATAGGTGACGGACTGAATGCGATTGTTGCTTCGGTCATCGATAGCAACAGCGAGGCGCCCCTTTCGGACGAGCAGGCTTCAACTCTGCTTCCGCGAATAGTGAAGGCGGTCATGTCCAAGGTGGCCTTTGCCATGCCGGAATCCGCCCGGGAGGTGGATACGTCGGTGTTCTCTGCGTTCCTTACCCCGCTCGATTTCGTAGTCGAGGGTAGCGAGCTTCACAGCATCATGATGGCGTTGAACCGGCGCGGCATGCTTACGGTGGGTGACGGCTTCCACAACTACGTGTACCCGTCGGTGCACAACATGAACATCAAGATGGACGTCGTGCTCTTCAAGGGCAACAACTTTACCGACATCCGGGAGAAGATTAAGCAGGCCGTCTACCGGTACCTGAAGGACAATACCGAGTTCGGTACCCCGATTTACCGGTCGCGCATCTCGTCTATTGTCCATACGATGAAGGAAGTCGCCGGCGTTGACGTCACGTTCGAGGTGGCCGACAGCGCGTTCAAGGACATCGACCTTGCCGCCTACCCTTGGATGGGCGAGTCTACGGCCACCATGGTAAGCCAGGGCACGTCGGCGTTCAGCGGGATGAAGTATCAGCTGGCATACACGTACAAGGGTGACCGGGAAACCGAGGAGTTCGAGATTCGTGACCAGGCGGATATCCAGACCGCGATTTCCGACTACTACATGAACAAGGTATACCCGAAGATTGCCGAGAACGCACTGAGCGACAAGCTTACCGACAGGTTCGTCGCGTTCATATGGAGCAAGGTCATGGAGGAGGTGTACCGTCCGGTCAAGGAAGCGCTTGACGCGGCCATGGACAGCGGAAAGACCGTCGATGTAGGTAAGTACACCGCCCTGATACGAAACATAAAGACCTGGGACATGGGCAAGGACTCAATCAAGTTCAAGGACGCGAACGGCATCGTGGACATGGAGGAAGCGAACGGGAGCACCCTGTTCGACTACATGCGCTACGGGATGGACTACATCAAGCTCGTACGCAGGGTGCTCGGTTCCAAGTCGGCGGCCACGCTGATTGACCCGGTTACCGGGAACATCACGAACTACAGCAACGACAACGAGATTGTCCAGTTCAACATTCCGAACGAGATGATTAACCTGAGCGTGGCACAGTACAGCTCACTGCTTACGGGCACGGGAAAATAAGCGATGAATCCGATTCCATTAAACGACCGCGGACAGTTCCGCTACACTGACCTAGTAGGATACATACCGGAGTTCCTCCAGGAGGAACCGGACGTAGTCGAATTCCTCCAGGTGATGAGCGACTACATCAACGACGCATACCGCAACATCGAGGACGTGGAACGGTTCGAGTTCAAGCTGTGCACTACCGAGGCCGGGATGCAGAGGGCGAAGGCTATCCTTGCAAGGCTCCGCACCATGTTCGAGCTTGCCTCCACCAGGGGCGAACGCGTATGCTACCTGTCCGTGCCGCGGGCGAATGCGAAGTCCAACCGGGTATTTGGAAAGGATACTGGGTATACGCCGTACAGCATCGACATAGGACTTTCGGAGGTAGCGAAGGAAATCCGTTCGATATCGTCAATCGACCGCAAGATTGCTTCGATGGACGACGGAGACGTCGTATTCGTGAATTATGTTTCTATGGACCCGGTCGAGACCAGGGCCTATTACTATTCCAGGGAGGCGAACTCCCTTATACTTGACCCGGAATGGTCGTCTCAGGACCCGTTCACCGGTACGGCAAATACCGGCAACAGGATGATAACATTCCTCGTCGATGACATTTCGAGCATTTCCAAGCGGTACGGCGGGGAGAGCGCGGGCAATTCATACTACGAGGTCCTGTTCACCGCTCGGGTACGCGACGTGCAGTCCGCACCGGCAACTGAGAAGACATACTTCGATGTAGACGGGGTGGACCAGGTGGCCGACGAGGTCTATGTCGACTATTACGGCATGACATACGTGCCTAAGGGAAAGTACCATGCGACGATGTCGTTCTACGGTGCCGAAGGATGGGCATGGAAGGACGGCTACCCGACCGGAGTGTTCTACCTGAAGGAGACCAGCGGCGCCGGGCTTGCCACGGTAGATACCGGGGATTCCGGGAGCTACGACTCCCCGGTGGACCCCACGGTTGAGATGAAGGCCGACCGGTATGCACTCGCCGAGAGCGTAGTGGTAGACGTTGCAGCCGGCGTGTGCAGGTTCGTTACGGCGACCTGCTTCCCGCAGAGCGATTCCGGCAGGTTCTACCTCATGGACAAGAAGACTGGAGACTGCCTGGGTGAATTCATTGCCGAACCGAGCGAATATGCCGAGGGCAAGTTCGTGACAGTAGCACAGCCGGTGTGGATGGAGGACATCAACACGGGTTCAGGCGAGCTGAACAGCAGCGACCGGCTGTACCTCATGACAATCCCACTGTACTTCAACCGTGGATTGCAGGATACCGGCAGCTCTTCGGCCAGGGTATACTGGAAGACCGTATCGGACGACTGCGCGGAGATGGACTGGTCTAGTGCAAGGATGGAAAGGCTGGAACAGAGCGGGAAATATACTGTTTCTCCTATCGGGAAGCCGTTTACCATGGAAACGGGACGTATCCGGAACGACGGTACCTATACCAGTCTGTACATCCCGGACGACATCTACAACGAACTGAAGTCGATGCCGGCAGATACCGAGCTTAGCTGCGGGGGTGCCGTATGGAACTGCGGGCATGCTAACTATAGCGGACTGCAGGGAGGGATTTATTACGGGAACGAGACGGGTGGATTGCTGACTCTCGATTCGGACGTATCCATGAGGGATTTCTCGGGTACGGCCGAGGTGCAGCTATATACCGGGTTCAACGGGTCGATGTACGTCGACTCTGACGGGAACTGCTTCCCGAAGTCCAGCAACAACTTCGATGCTTCCTATATCGTGCCGGGAAGCACTGTTGCCGTATATTCTACCGGTAGCACCAGGGGAATTACGACAATTACCGGGTTTGAGACCAGCAATGACGCAAGGTTCATGCTAATTCTGGAAAATCCTCCCGAAGAAGGGTATTACGACCTGGAGATTTGCAACGCCGCCCCTGAATCCGGCAAGGTGATAGGACTGGAGGATGTCTCTGTCGGGCAGGACGGCTGGACTGGCGCGACATGTAAGTCCTACGACGGCGACGTGTTCACCGATGGACTCTTCCGCATTACCGACGGTAAACATACAGCATACGTCGAGCTAGGAGCCGGGTACGAAGGCACCCCGGTACTCCTCTACAGTACCGGCACCCGGTACCTCCCGGGGACTACCGTGTACAGCCCGGTTGACGGCAAGCTCTATACGTGTGTATCCGCGTTCACTCCGGGAGAGTTCGACACCGACCCCGCGGCGCTGCCCTATTTCCGCTCGGAGACCATGGTCAGGTTCCGCTCCGGGTACACCGGGGTGCGTAACAGGTTCATGCCGTTCTACGGCCAGGTGAAGTCCATGGAGTTCGGCGAGCGGGTTGACTATTCCGGCGACATAAAGGTCGCTACCAGGCCGCTCTACATCACCAAGGTGGAGGAGAACCGCCTGAAGTACGGTTGGGAGCACAGGGAGTTCCTCAACTACGGTACCATGATGGACATGACCGACCGGCTGAGGAACGGGTCCATGGAGGTGTTCAGTTCCGCAAGGAGCGACGGAGACGGGTTCGAGAGCGGCAACGACATCGTGACCGCCACGCTCGCGAGCATCGCCAGGTGGAAGATTGACTATCCCGTGGTGAAGCGGGGAGCCGAGCCTTCGTTCTCTGTCGACATAGACAACCCGGTATCTCTCCTTGCCGAGATGGGGTCCGACTCATGGACAGTGACTGTAATGTCCGCGGGTCACGGGCTGGTCGATGGCGCTCTCCTTAGGGTTGCCGGGTTCGATATAGTTAACGGCCTGGATATCAACGGTTACTGGAAGGCCATCGTGGTAGACGGTGATACGGTCGCATTCGAGGTCCCGGTGATTGCCGGAGGATTTTCGGCCATCGCCGTGCACATACCGGTAGGTAGCGGCACGGTGGACTACGTCGGCGAATACTGGGTGGAGCCCATGAAGGTCACCGAGGTCGAACCGGCAGGAAACGGGCTGGCCAGGTACAGGTTGGTGTTCGCCGAGGTTCCGTACGGAATCCATGCGGGAAGCATGGTCGACGTGGTAGACCTTGACAGCGACATTTCCGGCGAGGGTACTGCAAGGTATACCGTGGAGGTGCTGGAGGACGGTTCCGACGATGACCGTAGTCTTCTTATCGAGATGCAGGATGCGGGCGACGGCCTCGATACATCGCACTCATTCCATGTAAGGCGGACTCCTTCCGCCGGGGAATACGTGATTGCCGGTGACTCGGCATACCTGGTAGGCTCCGGGATATGGGAAGAGAAGGACATGCACGACATTGCCGTTCCGTCTACGCTGTATGCAAGGCAGAATATCGCGACGCTGTCAGTGACAAATCCCTCGTTCGCACTGGGGGATGACCTCCGGGTGGAGAGCATCGTGCCCGATGGAAACGACGGTGCCATAGTCAGGCTCAGGGACCAGATTCCGCACTTCGTTACCGGAAACGCCGGCATAATCGAGGGAAGGACCATGGTCCGCCTGAGGCACGTAACTCCCGGTGAATACAACGGCTGGCATACCGTGACTAAAGTATATAGCCCGAAGTCCTTCCGTATGACAGTCAGGTTCGCTCCCGGTACTGCCGAGAAAGGAACCGGGGTGAACGGCGGTGAGATGATACTGAACGAGGGCCGCTGGTACGGTTACGGTATAGAGTCGGTCGGCTGGGACAAGGTAAGCAACCGTGTCACCTTCTCGCTGGACAACAGGATTGCCGGTGGGGACAGTGGGTCAGTCGTGACCGAGAGGGAGCACGGGCTGTCTGCCGGTGACTACGTGGTGGTCGGCAGCATGGCCGACATTACCGGGATGGACAGCGGGAACGTGTCCTCGGTGATTCCAAGGATACGCTGCTGTAGGGTCAAGGCGGTCACCGGGAAGTCCTCGGCAGTGCTGGAAACGGTTGACGGTTCCGTAGTCGACTGGAGCGAGCATACCGGGGACAGCATCGCCCGCGGCGTGGTGCTCAGCGACCGCATGGACGACATCGGCGTACTCGAGGGAGAATACAGCGTAAAACTGGAGAGCCTCGGCGGGAAGATGTACCGGTTCAGGAACGGGGACATAGTGGTCGCCGGCTCCCAGCAGAACCCGTCCGAACTCAAGACATGGAGGGTCGCCGCGGAATCCCCGTGGCAGCCGGTACGTGCCAAGAGGTCGCTCAAGATTACCGGACTCGACATCCGCAAGTACTACAACTCGGCATACGACGAGGCCGATGTGGAGGACGGGCTTGACCAGGACAAGTACGAGACGTTCAGCGACGTCGACGTGGCCAATGACGCCGGCATGAAGTACGTGGCCGGCTTCAGGGATGTCACCAGGGCGGAGTTCATCATGCCCGCTCTATCCGACATGGACACCACCAGGAATCCGGACGCGGAATACTCATCCGGTGAGGACTTCTCCAACGTGGCGCCGAGATACGACATGAAGCCCGGGTTCCGTGGAGTGCCTGCGATGAAGTACCCACTGGCGGAGAAGATTGAGCGACTGTGCTACCTGAGGGATGCCAGCGTGATTGACTTCGACCTAATCGAGTACCTCGCCAGGTACCTCGGCTACGACATCACTGCGCTTGGCGAGGACGTCAACGAGAGCGGCATATACCGTACTGTATCCGAGAGGGAGAAGGCGATTAGGGAGACCATCGCCGACCTTCCGCAGTACTACACCCTCGGTGGTACCAAGCCCGGCCTGCACATGCTTATGGCCGCCTTCGGCGTAATCGGCGAGGCGCTCACCCTGTGGACCGACGCGGAACACCCTTATAGGGACATGGTTTACCGCGAGGAGGTCGAGGAGAAGGTGGAGGGGGGCGAATCCGGTAAGTGGGTGCCGACCCCTTACATCGACATCCGCATCACGAACAACGCGAAGTTCCCCCAGTTCGCCGCAAGGCAGTCCGACATAGAGAGGATACGCGAGCAGGTACGCGTGTACAAGCCAATCAACGTCGTGTTCAGGGACGTCATGCTGCAGCTGGTCGATACTGTCCGGCTACGGGTGGATGCCTACCTGGCAGGCTCCGGGGTCTCCGGGAACGGTGGCGCAATAAGCACCTCCGACGACGAGCTCGTGGTGGAGTACTCCGACACCTCGCTGAACAACTGTGCCTTCTAGGAACCTCCCGGCAGTCTCCCGGCAGGTTCCGGGAGGCCGCAGAAGATAATAAACTAGTTTTTCGAACGGAATATCCCGGAATTTTGCCATTATGAACCAGATTACGCTAACCGAACGCGGAAAGGACATCCTCACGGGAGTCAACACGAACGACCAGTACTGGGTAGGCTACTTCGGCCTCGCCTACGTGCCCGTCCAGAACACGGTCGACCCCGAAACGGATACCGACCTCGGCCTCGGGAGCCTGAACACCCTGGTAGGCGAGCAAGAGACCGGCGACTACATCTACAACATCTGGCAGGGCGACCTGACCGGCGGGGGATACCGGGAGACCGACGCTGACTTCACTCGGCTAACCCAGTACGACGCAAACCTGTCGACCAACTTCAGGTACGCTTACGACGAGGAGAACGGCTGCAACCGACTCGTCGCATGGACAACCGCCGGCAAAGCCGAGGGTGAGTTCACTGTAAAGTACGATTCCTACGACCGCGAGGGATACAAGGTATATACCGGTTGCACCCCGGTGGTTTCCGACGGCAGCGACACGGCGACCGTTACATATTCCGAGTCGGGCATTCCCGTGCCCGCCCCGCTTATCTACCTCGGTGCCGGCCTCGGCTATGGCGGTAACATGCAGGAGATGGAGGAAGAACTCGGGGACGACTGGCCGAAGACCGGTGACGGCTACCCGATGGTTACCCCGGATATGCGCTGCTATTCCGGGAAGGACAAGGATTCCGGGCTTTCCGACGGGGACATCATCGAGTCCGAGGACACGAGGACTGATTCGGGAACCCTAGAGGAATACCGCTGCTTCGTAAGCATTTCCAACTTCAACAAGGGTCATGCCCAGGTATCTTCCGAGGGATACGAGACCGACTACCAGGAATCCTGCCACAACATGAGCAGGGTCACCAAGCTGTTCCCCATCGCGAAATACGAGGTCACCGATGCCGACCCCGAGACCAAGGAAACGAGGACCGGCAACGCGAAGTCAATCAAGTACCGTCTTTCGCTCGACTTCGGCGGCGACAACAGGGCCTATCGGGATGTCCTCAATTTCGAGGGCAGCGACGAGTACCCGGTATTCGCCGAAAACCCGAACAATTCCTTTAAGTTCAACCGCGTAGGCATCTATGCAGTTCCGGTAAGCGTCCGCAAGTTCCGCAAGGAGGGACAGGCCGGGTGCAACCACTGTCAGGTCGAGGTCGACCCGGACGAGAACCCGGTGCTGGTGGCAATCATCTCCCTCGACGAGGTCCTCCTCTCCGAGGACGGCTCCAAGGGTTTCACCCGCTGGTCGCAGGACTTCATCCTCAACCTGGAGAACGCCGACAGCGATGCCGGATGCGTGAAGGATGTCGAGGTATACTACAACATGGCCGAGAACGAGGCGATTACCTGGTACCAGAACCAGCTGCTCGCCTCCGCCGGTCTATCCGAGGCGGTCACTAGCCTCGGCGTGGACGTGGCATACCTAAAGAGCAGGGCGGCAACGCCGTGCAGCGACTGCGCTACCTCCCAGTCCAGCGACTACAGTTCCGTGTTCGCACCCATTCACCATACGCACGACTACCTCAGGAACCTCGTGGATGCCGACGCAGTCGGCGCGGTCAGGGGAATTACATCGGATGAATCCACGGAGTATGGTGTATGCTCGTTCACCATGGGTACCGACAGCAAGACTCCGGGAGACCAGTCCATTACGGTTGGTGCCGGTTCCACCAACGGTGGCGACGGCTGCCTCCTGCTTGGCACCGGGAGTAACATTTCCGGTGGTAGCTCAAGGAGCGTCATCATCGGGGATGACAATGGTACGGGTATCGTTGACCTGAACAACGTACTGATTATCGGAAACGGGGTCCTCCCGGATGAACTGAATGACGCGTCCAGGGAGAACGGCATAGCGATATCCAACGTCTCGGTGCTGGGTGGACTGGGAGGTAGCGTGCTGAAGTCGGTAGGTACCGGGCCTTACGCGTGGTCTACCGGGGAGTACCGGGATGCACACATATTCCTGAACTCCAGCTATAGCAATCCGGCGCTGTTTGGCATATTCCCATATCCAGATAATCCAGTAGGATTAATGGACATTGGGCCGTATATACCGATAGTAGACGGAAAGTTCAGTTCTCCAGATGCTGACGGGGTCTATTCCACTACAGACGCGATTGATTCCTGGGCGAACGGCATGACCCGCTCACAAATCAAAGACCTGGTAAACAAGCCGGAAACCCCGATGATATACACCGGCGGAATCGGGTTAACCGAGAGCAAGATTAAGCTTGGGAACTCGTTCCATTCCTGTTCGTACATATCGTCTTCGGCGGTGGATACATGGTTTGCTGGCAGGGACTTCATTGACCCGGTGATTGTGACGGGAACAGACAAGTGTCCGTTCAACGGCCTGCTGCTCGGCATCGGGCCGGACCAGGACATCGACGGTACGATGAAGCTGGTGCTTTACAAGCAGCCCAGTGGCGGCGGACTTACCAAGGTGTTCGACAGTGACAGTATATCCGGGACTGTTGTTCCCGAAATTGGTAAGCGGTATGGTGTATCCAATGAAGTTACATTGGAAATAAATAATACGGTTCCGGACGGTGCAGAGTTTATTCTGGTTAACCGAAAGTCGTATAACATTCACTTTCCTAATATCGGTGCCGATGCTATTGCATTAAATGGTGATATGGATTCTAGCACTATAGATACCTATGGTACCTACTTATTCCGTGCAGCATCATATATAGTATCTGATACGATACATAGAGGTTACATAGTAACCGAGATTAAGTCGAATTTCAGCTAGTCGCCAGTACTTAGGCGGAATGATATAGTTTCCTCTCCTGGAAAACCTTTCTAGGAGAGGATTTTTATATGAAGATGAAAGTCAAGCACCAGTACCTTATCGACCTGGCCAACATCCTTTCCCGCCCGGACCTAGTGTTTGCCGGGCTGGTGACCGGTTCGCTCGGATACAAGATTTCCATGAACTGCAAGACTGCCAAGACTTACTATGACGGGTTCATGCAGGCGTTCCCGTCCGACCCGAAGTGGGACGAGTACGTGCAGCGTCACAACCAGTTGTTTGCCGCGGCAAATGTCAGGGTGGAGGCCGACCTGGCCAACCTCCCGGAGGAGGAACGCACCGAGCTCCTGAAGAAGTCCGCCGACCTTGACGAGGAGTTCAAGGATGTGCGCGAGAAGGAGAACGCGGTAGAAATCGAACGCCGCAAGCTGCTTGCCGAGGAGGTCGAGGTGGACCTCTATACAATCTCCCCGGACGAGATTACGCTCAAGGACCCGGAAGGCTGGCGTGTATGGACGGTCCTCTTCAATGACGGTGAAGGCATCATCCGCGAGCCGGAGGCATAACCATGGCTACACTCAGTGCATGCATTGTCGTGAAGAATGGCAAGGGAAGCATACTCAGGTGCCTCGATGCGTTGTTGCCGATGGCAAACGAGTATGTCATCATAGACACCGGTTCTACCGACGGTACTCTTGAACTCATTGCGGACTGGCAGAAACGCCATCCGAAGCAGAGGGTGGTCCTGGAACTGGTGGGAAAGAAGTTCCACGACGAGGACGGCGTGTTCGACTTCGGAGCCGCTAAGGACTATGCCATATCGAAGGCTACCTGCCAGTATGTCATGTGGGCGGACGTGAACGACATCTTGCAAGACGGTAAGCGTGCCCGAACGCTGTTCCAGAACATCGTCGCCAAGTACCCGACGGCCGGTATCAGCATGCTGACCAAGGTAACCCCGACGCATTCGTTCCCGAGACTCCGTATCCTCCCGAGAGCTACCGCGAAATTCAAGGGTATCATCCACGAGATGGTGGTGAATACCGACAAGGACGCCCCGACAATCCATACCAAGCTGGTGTTCGAGAACTACAAGTCCAGCAGGGACATCGTTCGCAACATTGCCGGGCTGGAGAAGTCCTGGAAGCAGGAGCGTACCCAGAGGACAGCGTTCTACTTCGGCAACTCCTACTTCGACCTCCACGACTACGCCCATGCTTACGAGTGGTACAGCGTGGCTGCCGACGAGTTTCCCGACGAGCACAACGAGGACCGGCTGAAGTCGCTGGAGCAGATTTGCGCCATGATTGTGGCCACCCGTACCGACCTGGAGGAACTGGGATACCGTTCCCTTCAGCTCATCGAGGAGTTTCCGACCCGAGGCGAGGGGTATTACTATCGTGCCAGGTACAACTACGAGATTGGTGACCTCACCTACGCGATGAAGTCCCTCGAGAAACTGATGATAATCAAGGCACCGAAACAGCACAACCTGTGGCTGAACCCGAAAATCTACAGCAAGGATGAAATCCGCTCCATCATCTTCATGGTGAAGGAGGAACTGCAGAGGGAGGCTTCCTCCCAGTTGCTGGATATAGACCCGCTCCAGCCGGATTCCATCGACAGCGCATATGGTTACGGCGGGTATGACGGGATGCCTACCCAGATGAACTTCGGTACCACGGTCCCCGGATACGACGCCTTCATCTAGCTGAGGGGCCGCCAGGGCCCCTTTTCATTTTGCGTCGTGGAAGATAAACTACTGGAAAATTATAGCCCAAGGTATACCGCATGAACACCCTTTACGACTTGGTCAAACGCATCGACGCCCTGACGGCGAACTCGCAGCAGGTGCTCAACGCCCTAATCCGCTCCTGCATCGCGACCGGCTCTTCGAGCGGGTACAAGGTCACGAAGTTCGACCATACCATCTCGATGGCCCGTGCGGACATCTACAGGCTGTACGACTTCTACAATACCTGGGAACAGGCCGGCTTCCCCTCCGATGGAGAGTTTGACCGGCTCCTCGCCCACGCGGACACCCGCTGGCGCAGGGGAAGGGACGACGGGTCTACCCTGGCTACGGACGCCGTGGTGAAGCATTCCATGATTCTCTACATGGACTCCTCCAACAAGGATACCACCGATGCCGGGTACTGGACTACAAAGATTAAGGAAGCCGCTTCCGGAAAGGCAGTGGTATCTACTGCCCCCATCCCAATCAATCTCCGTACTCCCCTGTACGACGAGAACCTCTCGGTCAAGTCGTTCAGCCAGTACGAGACATACCTGTTCCCCCTCGGCTACCGCCGCACTGAAATCCTCGGTACACCGGGTAACGGGGAGGACTACGTCGCGGGTGGAAAGAACTGGGAAATCGACGTTACCGACTTCTTCAAGGTGGGTGCCAGCCACATCACCATGGGCAACGTCTCCAACGCCGAGCCGAAGCTTACCAATTACAGGAATTCCTATTATACCTTCAGCTGGGGCGACGAGTCGTATGCCCTCGCCACCAGGTCTCTTGCTATGGGCGAACGCATGCTGGCCCTGGCGCGCAACTCCGCCGCGATAGGCGGGCATAACTCAATCGCCTACGCGGAATCTTCCCTTGCCACCGGCAGCTACACGATGGCGCCCGGCAACACTTCCTCCTCATTCAATTCAGGCACGGTGTCGGGTGGCATACGTTCTCTTGCGGCCAACGACAGTACAGTAACTGGCGGATACCCGTACCGGTTCACGGTAGACCCTGTCAGCGCAGTCAAGGTATCCGGCGGCAGCGTCGTATGTACCGGAAACGGCAGCCCGGCTACCTCCGGCGACTGCTACCTTACCGAGGAGGCGCAGACCTCCAACGCCAACTATACCGTGCTCAAGGTGAAGATTAGCCGCTGGGTGCAGATGCTCCCGTTCGACCTCAGGGTCGGCGACCGAGTTTCCATCTTCGGGGTATACGGCATGAAGGACGGCGCGAAGGTCAATCCGTACGATGACGGCGGCTATGCATATCCGCTGTTTACCACCAAGGTGGCGAGCGTTTCCGAACCGGTGGAGGACCCCCAGTACCATACGGTGACCTACGAGGTCAGGATAGAAGACCCGATTCCGGTGAACTACCTGATGTCCGAACTGGGTGGCGGCTATATCCAGGCGGTGGCAAGGACCGTCGCAATGGACTACGGTGCCGGAATGGCGACCGCCACGAACGTCAATATTAACCTGGGTACCGCATCGACTGCGCTCAACTTCAATACGCTGGCCCATGGTGGGTGCCAGACCGTAGTAGGCTCCAGCAATCTCCCGGACTACCTCGCGAGGTTCATCGTAGGTACCGGGAGCGCCACGCAGGGCAACACCGTCGATTCCGAGACCGGCATGCCGGTATCCAGGGCGAACGGAATGCTTGTCGCCCCGCAGTACGGCTACTTCAAGCTGTTTGACGGTGCAGCCGGCTTCTCCGTGTCGGTCAAGGACAGCAGTTCCGACTGGGACGGCGGGTACCACATGTTCGAGGGTGCTACCGTTCGCGGCGGTGCCGACACGGCGCACCACAGCAGGCTGCAGGTTACCGAGAACCGCAGCATGATGATTACCAGGGATACCGACGAGATTGCAAGGATTGGTACAGCCAATGCCGCCGGCTCGTATTCCGGTGCGGGAATGGTCAGCGCCGTGTTCAGCAGCCTCCAGGGTACTGCGGTAGTTTCCAGCGGTTCCTACATCAAGGCGGGCACCTCCGAGCAGTCCAGCCTGATTGACACCCTTATCGGCGAATCCAGGATTGTCGGCGGTACCGTGGATGACCACGACGTCGCGGTCTATGCAGCCGGAGGCATCGAGCTCCGTTCCGTGGGCGACAGCCGCGGAATCCACCTCTGGTCCAACAGCTACATCACCCAGACGTTCAACGGACTCATGCTCGAGGGCAACACTTTCGGTGCCCTGACCGCAACCGACAAGGCAACCTCGTTCGTCCTGAAGCAGGCACCGGGAGGCACCGGGAGGACCGGGAAGCTCGACGATATCCTCTGGGGCGAGACCACCGGACATAGCGGCTTCTACTACGGGAAGCTGGATGCCGATTCCTTAAAGCTGCTCGGTACGGAGAAGTGGAATTATGGGGTGACCAGTGCGCATATCATCAACAGTACGGCACTCATTGGAAGCGAGACCTACAACAGCGTAACTATCGCCATACCCGATGCGGAACAGGTTGGCAAGGCTATCAGGCCGGTCGTATCGTCTACAGTCTATCATGGAATAGGCAACAGCAATGAATCCCCTGAGGTACGGTATACTAAGGAACTTGCCTATGTTGACGACATTTCCGGGTTGACTAGGATATCGTATGGCAAGGCCGGCGCATTCGGGTTTGTTAGCAATACGGATACTACGTGGACATATCCTAGTGTTTCTGGCAGTATCGTACAATTGCCGGTATATGTAGGGAGTAATCCTGCTGCTAACGTGAATATTGCATATAACAGCAATGAAGCAACTTTAGTTGATTCATTTGATATTGAAACTAACGGAACTGATTATTTCCGTATAAGTCATATTAGGTATCAATTGACTGGCCAACAAGTGACCGTATCATTTGATATAGTTCCTATAAATAATGCCGGTACTGGCGGGTTTGATGATATAACGTTCCCCTTTATGCTTGGTTGCGCGACATCAGAGCATGATGGATATCCAACTAGTTTTCTGGATACTCTGCATTATACACAATTGACAGGGACTGTATATCGAGCTAATGCTAATGATGCTAAAGAATGCCGGGCGGTTTTACTAGGTGATGGTTTGCTTATCGTAAATCTATCCTCGGTGGATTCTATTTGGGTAAATAATCGTAGGTACCATGTTAATATAAGTGGTATTACACCGCTGGTGGCGACGTTGGATTGTTGCGGGCTCAGCACAAATAGTAAATGGATAGATAGCATGATTGCATCTAAAACGAGCGGGAAACATCCGACTTATCAGGATTTGATTAGTGAGACTGAACCATACGATATGCGCTATCTAATAAATCGGTAATGGTAAAATATGGCAAGTACAGTTAACATCCGGGACATCAACCCGCTGGAACATATCACTTCGGACCTGGCGAAGACCAGGTTCAACTACGAGTCAATACTCAACGGCCTGGTCGCATGGAATGCCAGCGACAGCAAAACGGTCACCGTCAGGCTGGCCACCGATACCGACCCGGGATTCGTTGACTATACCTTCCCAACCAGGAAGGCCTACGCCAACGACTACTCGCTGTTCATATCGTACGACACAGCATCTCCCGGTTGCTTCGATGTTGACGACCGCATCACCCTCCCGGTTACTCCCGGCGGTAACGCGCAGTTCTCCGACGAGGCAATCCTAAGGCTTTCCGTGAGCGACTCCCGGGGCTACCTGTGGAAGCTGTACGGGGACGTCGCCATACATGCAGAGGATGACATCGCCCATGCATCAAGAGCGTACTCTGCCGGAGACTACTTCAAAAATGATGGCGATGTGTATATTGTTACCTCGGCCGTAGCCAAGGACGACAGCCTTGCCTCGATGCCGCAGCAGGTGCTGACCCAGTGGCAGGCGAACATCCAGTACCCGAAGGGGACTGTGGCACTGTACGGGAACCAGGATTCTTCCAGGACGGCATACCTGCTTGTCGGGAGCAACGGCAGGGACAATCCCCAGCGGTCGAACGAATGGGAGGAGCTCGGTCCGTACCTGAACGACCTTGCTGTAGGCGAACAGGTAAGGCACGGCCAGGCGTACGTGTACACGGACGGGTCCGGGAACAGCGCGGTATACATCTATCGTGGTGCAACGAAGGCTCTTACCTCGGCCGGTCCATACCCGAATACCGGTATAACCGACTCGCTCGCGGATAATCCGTGGTACGGCCCGGTCGCCCTGGTACCGGTGTCCACTGTCGAAGAATCTACGGTGGTAAGGTATACCCCGGAGACCGACCTGCGCGGGTTCATCATGCGCTGTGTCACTACCGGATACGGCTACGGAAGCGTCTACGTGAAGGCCAACGTTTCCTACCGGCTGCCACCGGCGGAGGCACACAAGGGACTGAAGGTGTTCGACACGGCGAACTATGCGCTGTGGCCGGACAGCGGGGCCACCGTATGGCAGGAAGGCCGTGTGTACGGCTACGAGGACGACTACGCGGCGAAGATGGTGTTCCACTTCTCTGACGCAGCAACCAAGGTCACCAACATAGTGAATTACGACGGGCCGGACCTGGACAGGGGCCTGTGCATCTACCTCCCGGAGAACGACAACGTTGACGGCGGCGATACCGTTTCGCCGAAGGACGGTGCTATTATCGAGTTCATGTTCAGGATTTGGCCGAACACCAAGCTGAACGGCAGGGAGAGTGCCGACCTCATCGTGAACAAGGCGCAGATTTACGTTTACAGCCTTCCCAGCACCGACAACTTAGCTGGGGGAAAGGTTATCGCCAAGTTCAGCATGGCGCGTGTCACCAACTTCTACGTGTGGGCGGAGAACGTGGCCATCCCGAACCGCCCGGTGTTCTACAAGGCGAAGTTCATCTATTCCGCTACGCATGGCGAGTGGAAGACCTACGACTACTACCAGATTCCGGACCACGTGTTCCTCGCGCCGAAGGGCTTCGTGGACCCGTCGCTCAGGCTCTATGCGGAAGACGGTACCTATACCGGGCTGGAGACTGCCGGATTCCCGCTCATGCAGGACCCGTTCGGCGGAATGGACCTTACCCGTATCCGCCTGAACCGCATCGAGGAGGATGAACCTGTGGTTGAACCGTCGGAGGAACCTGCCGAGGAACCTCCCGGTGAATAGCCGGCACAGAAAGTAGTTTTACGGGTGGCGCGAGCCGCCCGTTTTTGTATAGGGTTGAAATAGGTGAACTACCGCCGCCCTAAAGGGCGGCAGCTTCGCGTTCGCCCCTGGGGGCTCCCGCGCCTTGAACCGCAGTTCCTGCGGCGATTAAACGTTTGCCTTCGGCAAGGATGTTGACAGCGGCGTTGACGTCACGCTCGTGCGGCGTGCCGCAAAGCGGGCACGTCCACGAGCGTACGGTCAAGTCCTTGACCGACGGGTTCCTGTAGTTGCATACGCTGCATAACTGGGACGAAGGGAACCATCGTCCGACACGGACGATGGTCCGTCCGTACCAGTCCGCTTTGTACTGCAACATGTTCAGGAAAATCCTCCAGGCCGTGTCGTGCTCGGACTTCGCGTGGTCGCCCTCGGCGACCTCGCGTACGTCCAGGTCCTCGACCACTACCGTTTGGTTCTCGCGGAGCAGTCTCGTGGACAGCTTGTCAAGGAAGTCCTTCCTTCGGTTGGCAACCTTCTCGTGTTCGCGGGCGATGCGCACGCGCAGCGCCTCGCGCCTTTTCGAACCCTTCTGCTTCCTGGCGAAGGCGCGCTGGAGGGCCGCGATGCGGCCCTCGGCCTCCTTGAGGAAGCGCGGGTTCGCGACGACTTTGCCGTCGCTCGTCGCGCAGAATTCAGTCAGTCCGAGGTCGATGCCGACCTCGGCTTCTGTAATCGGCAGTGCCTTCGGCACCGCCTCCTCGACCATGATGGAGGCGTAGTACCGTCCGGCGCGTGACCGGTTCACGGTCACGTGCCTGATGTTCCTGCTTGACCAGTCAAGGTCCTCGTAGTTGCGGAAGGAAACGAAGCCTACCTTCGGTAGGCGGAGTTTCCTTCCCTCGACTCGGATATTGTCCTTGGTCGTGTAGCTGGTATACGAGTCCCTGTCACGGTGCTTCGCCTTGAACTGCGGAAAGCCGACGCCGTCGGCGTTCCGCTCGAAGAAGTTCTTGAACGCGGCATTCAGGGTAAGCACTTCGGCAGTCAGGGCGTTCGAGTCGACTTCCTTCAGGAAGGGGAATTCCGCGTAGAAGTCGCTCGGCTTCGACCGGCACGAGGTGCCGGTCGCCTCGTACGACTTCTTGCGGGCTTCCAGCATGCAGTTGTACACCTTGCGGCAGCAGCCGAAAGTCTTGCTCAGCAAGACTTCCTGCTGCTTGTTAGGATACAGTCTGACTGTGTAGGCTCGCTGGAACATGGCTCAGTACGGTTACTTTTTATATAGTTTATATAGTTAATTTCTGTAGTATAGTCAAGGGGACGCACCTTTCATCTGCCACCCTGAAGGGTTCCCCAGCGCCTAGCGGCGCTGGGTGGCAGTTTTCACGGCGCGGTCTTATAAACTGCGGAAAACGAGGAAACCGGTTATTATGAGCGAGCAGAATCCGTATATCGTAAGGGAAGAGGAAGGCAAGGCAGCCACCATAAGGGATTTCGTGACCGGTGTCCCCCTGAAGCCGGAGGAGATGCTCCCGGACGAGCACGGTATCCACCCGGTGAGCCCCCTGGGTTTCCTGAACAAGGACGGGGAGGCACTGGGAGTGCATGACAGTACCGAGTGCTTCATGCCGTACAAGGTCGACGGGCTTACGCCTGAACAGGCCTACCTGGAATCCTACGTGGTCGAGGGGAAGTACAGCGTGTTTACCGGGGATGCCGTGGCCTTCCCGGTGCTTTCCATGGCAAGGGACGGGAACTACCTGGTCGTTACCGTGGAGGAGACCGTCCCTGACAACGAGAACCAGGAGTTCTACTTCCGCAACGTGACTTCGGACGACTATTCGTCTACAGGAATCCCGATGGACCGGGGAAGCGCAATCGGCTCGTTTTCCATTGCTCATTCCGCATCCGGTTCAGTTATCCGCATAAGCTTCAGTGGGAGTTTCTCGGGCATAGTGGGTGCGGGCAAGCTGCTGCTATGCGTGAAGATGACACAGAACTCCATGACCCAGAATACCAAGAAGTACCTGTGTGTAAGCGGTAACGAAGACCCGCAGAAGAACGGTATATTTATTCCGGGTACCGACGTGGAGGACGAGTTCAGGAAGCTGTTCAACTACGGGGAACTTATCCCGGTAGAAATGGAATGTTCCTTCGACCTGATGATAGCATACGATTCCGGTGCATACAATTACCTGAACGTGATGCATACCGACGGTACAGTGGAACCGATATACAACTCGTGCGCAGGGTCGTATGAGTTCAGGTATGACGGTGCATATGACGGCCGCCAGGCGGGTGACGACTTCAACCACGTGAAGATGGTTTGCACCGGCCTTCACTTCGACCACGTTGCTGTTTCCGGGATGAATCCGCTTTTCTCCACTAGATGCAACCATCACGGGGAATGGGGTCCGTACCTTTCGTCACTGGAGAATTCCGGGGCCAACAAGAAGATGTGTGTGGTGCGGGGACCGGGAGAATTGATAGAACTGTACAGTCACGATATTCCGCCAAAACACTATCCCTTGGTCCAGTCGGCAGCATGTGATTCTACTCATTCTGTGCCAGCAAACCTCTTCCCCAGCGAAGTGGAGGAGAATGCGCTGTTCTATCAGATGTCCGACGCGTTCTCGTATGAGAACCCGAGCGATGGGAAGCTATATAACGACTTCTACCTTTACATCTACAACATCAAGTATACCGAGAACAAGTGCTACGCGAGCAACGGCTACAGCGACCGGGAGGTTTCCGACTGGGTGCGCGAGAAGCTCGGCCCGGTAATCGGGCACGGCAAGCACCCGTATTCTGCCGAGGGAAGGCTGGACGGTGCCGGCGCCTTTACCAGGTGGTTCGCATCGTGCGCCGACGTGGATATCTCGGGAGGTGCGGGAAACCGCCAGGTGAACATTCCCGGTTTCGGACTGGGCGCCGGGTATACCGGCAAGTGCAACACTGCATCGTATGACGGGAGCATTCCCGAGGAAGGGCTGGAACCGGGCGGCAGGTGGCTCACTTTCGGCTACGGCACGAAGCATGACGCGGAGCAGGTAGAGGTCGGCAAGACAGCACTCCCGCTCGACTGGCCGTTCACCGACGTGGTCACCGGGGTGGACGAGTCCACCGAGAACAACATCACCCTATCAAGGGACGGCGTCGAGGCTGACGGTACTCTGTACGGTCGGCTGGCTAAGTACGACGAGTGTGCCACCTGTGGAGGCACCGGGGAAGTCTCCGGCGAGCCCTGCCCGGACTGCTGCGGTACAGGCTATGCGAAGACCGGTACGCTCATGAACCGGGTGCACGTGTGCCTATATAACGACTTCACTCCTACCGACAACAAGAATGGGCATGTCGACGGCACCACCGTGCTCAAGAAGACATTCATCAACCTGGCTGCGCCGATTGACACCGACGACGGGGACGAGTTCGAGGTGACAGTTTCGCTTCCCAATGTCAACCTCCCGGATGCTTTCCCGGTACCTGCCGAGCCTACCAGGCCGGCTGATGGTGCCACTGCCGAAGAGATATCGGCATATGAGACGGCATACGCTGCATACGAGACCGCATGCAGGAAGAACCAGAGCGGATACTACTCCTTCGTCTCCCAGCCGAGAGTATACGTAATCAGCGGCGCATGGAAGTTCAGTGACAGCAAGGTGGAGGTGGACAACCCGGTAACGGACAGTTCCGTAGAGGAGACCGCCACGGTGACATCCTTCGACATCAAGGATGCATTCGAGGGGATTCCTGACGGCACCAGGATACGTGCTACAATTGTAAGCTCGGGCTACCCGTCCGAGGAGACAACCTTTACCGGCGAACTTTCCGACTCTACGGTAACGCTCGACTGCGGCCAGGAGGTCACCTTCCGCCGTGGTATATCCTATACCATATGTGGCGCCGCCTACGTTGAAGAGAACAACGAGACCCTTCCGGATGGAAGCACTCCAATCGGGCTCAACAACGCCCGCCGTTCCGGGGAGGGCGGACTTGGTCCCGACTACGGTAACGGAGAAGGAATCCAGGTGTACAACCGTATGTACGGCGTGGACGACGAAGGAAGGGAACAGGTAATCACGCAGTCCGACAAGCGGCAGGTCGTCGCGACGGTATACCCGACCGTGACCAACACTTTCGCCTGGGAGCTTTCCGGACGCAAGACACTGAACCACCTGGACAGCCTCATGACTATGGCCGCCGAGGACGGCGCATCCAGCATAATGTCTCGAATCGCGTGGATGAACCGGCAGATACTTGCCGGCCACCAGGCCTTTGTCGACGCGGCTGGTCCGGACTTTGCGCTTACCCCGGAGGAATACCCGATTGACATGTCCAGGGTGACCGCGCCCGATTCCTCGGAAGGTTACTCGTACATCGCCAGCGTGCTGCAGGTGGCACCTGCGGTTGCCGGGGATGACGGTACCGTGAACGCGGAATCCAACCCGGTGCGCCAGGCGCTCAGGGCGGTTGGAATGCTCGCGGAGGACTACAGGAACGCCAGGGCCCGTACCGGAGAGCTGCAGCTCGGACAGGACGACAGCTTCACCGCCGAGCCTTCCCCGGTTACACGTGACTGGGCCGGGATGTTCTCCGGGTCCACCTACGCTATTTCCGGGAGCGACGAGGACGAGGCCGCAAGGTCAATCCGCCTCAGGAACCTCGCGCCGGTAGTCTCCGGCACTGCTGCCAAGGACGACCTTACCCCGGTATCCCCGCTGCTCGACATGCATCCCTACGTGTGGGACGACGGAACCACGAGGACAGTATCAGAGTTCCATGCCGGCAACCCGTACGGATACGGGGAGTACGCCAGTACGGACGCCGTGCAGGAGGCCCCGTGCGACTTCGTCAACGATACGTACGGCAAGGCATATGTCGGCAACAGCTTCGCCATGGCCTGCCTCGCCAGGCACCCGTCATGGCTCGATGACGCAGACTCGAGGGACGACCTGCTCAGGGCCGTGGAGATTGCCGCGGTAGACCTCGGGCAGGAAGTGCTTTCCGCATACATGGAAGGTACCTCTCCTTCCTGGATGCAGCCGTTCAACGCCTTCGGCTCCCTGGTCTCTCCCGACAACATCCCGGTGCCTGCCGCGGGGGCTACCTCCTGCGACAGCGACGACGATGCAGCCACCTGGTACGGCGTGGACGCTTACAACTACTATTCGATACTGAAGGGGGACACCGGGAGCAACTGGGGGCTCATCGCCACCGAGATGGGTGACACCGAGCCCGGTCTTTCCGAGATTTCAGCCTTCCTCGCCAACTACGTCCCGAGCTACGGTGCAGACCTCCCGGTGCGCAACTGGGACAGCTTCAGGGTCAGGGTGAAGAGGACTGACCAGGTAACTACGGACCCCGTGTACCTCGCGAGGATGAAGTGGTACGGGAACAGCTGCGGCGACTCATTCAGGGGACGCTACGTGGCGGACGCATTCATAGGCAGCGACGGGTACGAGGACGTCAACCTCAATACCGTCAAGATGACCGAGGTGGCCCGCAACTCGGGAGCAACCCCGTATGCACTGGGAGGTTCCTTCGACCCGACCAGGGGTGACGCGGTGGAACCGTTCAGCACGGAGTCCGACAAGGGCTCGGTGGCCTACATCAGGATGTTCATGAAGTTCACCTTCTCGGCCGATGCCGGTAGGTGGTACTGCACGGACTACCGGCAGGCCCCGGTGTCGTACCTGTCCCCCCTATACGGTGCTCAGTCGCTCGAGGAGGAGATAGACGGCAAGCGCATATGGACCGAACCGGCATGCCCCGTGTTCGGGTGGAAGGAGGCCACCAGGCACACGTACGGCGAGTACATGCCGATGGACATCAACCCCGTCCTCGTTGAAGAGGTGATGACGGAAAGCAACGGCATGACCCGTCTGATGCAGCCGGCAAATGCCGTCGACTACGGCGGGCTCGGCCTTTCCGCCCCGTACAACAAGTCGGGTAACACCTGGTTGAGCCCGGCGGACCGGCAGTGTGCCAACTTCTGGAGCGTCCGGGAGAACCTACGGCCTGCCACCGGGGTGCTCACCGGGACATATGTTCCCAGCTACAGTCAGTCGGGCAGCACGAAAACCTACGGTGAGAGCGGGGGCATAATGTCCGACGCCGTCCTGTGGGGTCAGTACGACTACCCGGCCAAGGGAGCGCCCGAGTACCACTTGCCGGATACGGAGGTACCGGAAGTTGACCATACGCAGGATGATTTACCGGCGACATAGTGGTCCGTACAGTCGGCGATACCACCAGGGACGATGCGCTTTCGATATCCAACGGCTCCGGCCACAACTAGCCGAATTTTGAAAATCCATAAACTACGAAAACGGCTTATGGATTGATGAGATGGCGGACAGCGTACACAAGCAGAAGAGGATTTCGCAACTCGCCCAGGCGGTGGTCGAGCAGGGCCGAGACATAGTCACCGAGATAATCAGCTCCAGGACGGAGGCGGCCAAGTGGTCCGTCCCCATCGACTACGCGAAGCCGGCATAACAACTAGGTAGTCCCGCCGAACTTCACCGTATTGTGCATGAAGAACCGGAGTCCGCACCCGTGGCACTCCCGGAAGCTCCCGCGTATGTCATCGTGCGCAGGCAGTGCGGGCCCGTCGGTTCCCTTCCCGCATGATGGACACTTGAACCCGACAATGAACTTGTGCAGGCTAGACCTGGCGGGCAGGGTGATGTCGACCGTGCCGTCATCCCAGAAGCGCACCGGGACTTCCGGGTGCTCCTTCATGAAGTTTGCAACGTGCCCGATGTTCGGGTTTATTTCCAGCAGTTCGTCTACGGTCATAGCAGGTACTTCACCGATGCGGCCAGCCCGAAGCCAACTGCAACAATCAAGGGCATCGCAAGTACTATCCCGGCAGTGTACCAGAACAGCCTCCTCAGGTTCCACTCGTCGTTTTCTATGCTGTACAGCTTCAGGTAGTCCATGGAGTATATGAACTCGGCGGCCAGGACTAGCCAGGCGAGCTCGAACATGTTCAGGTACTGGTTCTGGGGAACTCTCGTTATCATGCTACGAAACTACATCAAATCGATGGTTTCGTCCTGGTTAGCCACCGGTGCGTCGTCAACCCAGAGCTGCACCGGGATATCGGACGTCTCGTCGTCCAGTTGGCCAATGAACTGGTATCCGCTCCTGGCGAGCCCCTCGATGCACTCCTTGTCGGTGGAGTCAACCACGATGAACGTGGGGGTGTCCAGGGCGTTAATCTGGGCACGGAGCTCCTGTCCTACTCCGCAGTTCCGGTACTCGTCGGCAACCGCGAAGAACTCCTGTTGTACGCGGCCGTCCAGGTTGTAGCCGCTGAGGAGGCTGTAGTACTTGATGGGGCAGACCCCGCGGTAGTCCTCCTTGGTAGGGTCGATGAGGTTAGCGGCCGCCACCGGGAAGTCGTCGTCGGTGATGTAGACCACCGTGACGGAGTTCAGTAGCCTGTCCAGTGTGCTCGGCGTGGCCACCGGGACGTGGTTGTCACTAGGAGGTACGATGTCGTTCTTACCGTCGATGACCGCCGCGATGTCCCTCAGTGTGGACTCGTCAATGTCCGCGGGGGACTTGGCGAACGCCTTGAAGCGTTCCGGGTCGAGTTTCGGCGCATCGGCGGTGATTTCTTCCTGCGAGCCGATAGCCTCGCACATGATGAGTGCGGTATCCATGCCTTCCATGTCGGAGAATATGCTGTTCATTATCAGTACTCCCAGGTATTGTCCTCGGCGTTGTACGTCCCGCCGCTAGTCAAGGTGTTGTTCTCTGCGTTGTTGTATGCCGTCTCGTCACAGCAAGGCGGCGCAGAAAGGTCCAGGTTCTCCCGGTTGATGATGCGTGAGAACGTGTTGGCAAGAGCCTTCGTGTTTCCCCTGTTCAGGTCGTCGTAAATCTTCTTGGCGGCCTTCCAGGACTCGGTGTCCTCCACCCGGGAGGAATCCTGTATTTCCGTATGGATTCCGTCGGCAATCTTCAGGGCGAGCTCGGTTACGCTGTCGCGGTTCACCGGGGCGTTCTCCGGCATACCCAGGGAAAGCTGCTGCTTGCCCCCGGTGCTGCACCCGGAGAATATGGTTCCTGCAACCAGTGCGCCTATGGTGAGCGCCTTCCGGATGAAACCGGATTCGGCCAGGGCGGCCTCGTAACCCTCCATAAGGGCGATTTTCAGTTCGGAATCCATGGAAACCTTCGGGTTTTCTAGCAGTTTATCATTATATTGAAGTAGTTTCAGTATAAAACTTTGCTATATTTGAGAGGAGGAATTCAATCATGAATGCCAGACTTGAGGACTTTTCAGCAGACTACGTGGTCGTACCGATGTTCAACGCGGGCAACTACGGCATCACCAACGTCGACCGTGGCGACATGACCGACAAGGAGTGGGCCGTGTGGAACCGTGTCAGGACGGTGCCGGAAATCAAGGCTGCAATCAAGTCAGCGCCTAGACCCCAGGAAATACCGGGGAAGGTCCTCGCAGTACTAGAAGAGAGAGGAATCGCAAGATGTCTAACAAACCAGGAACGACCTATCATGTAACCGAGGCCGACTGCCGGACGGCATTCGACCAGTGTAGGGGATGCAACTACGTCTCGTCCAACGAGCGGTACAGGGACTGTGCAGACCGGGTGTACCTCTATATAGCGGAGGATACTGACCTGGTTAACGCATACGCCGCCAGAATCAACGACCAGGCCAGGTCGTATCTCCAGCAGGTATACTCCGAGGTCAACTGGAACAAGTATGACCACATCATGATTATTACCGCCGGTATGCTCCGGTGGGTCACCGTGATGTCCGCCATCTGCGAGTACATGGACCGCACCAGGAAGATTGGCGAGGCCAAGAAGATGCTCATCTGGGCGGCCAACAGGCTCACCCGCAGCTGCGCGGCCACCGACTTCGTAGCCCGTTTCGCCGACCAGTTCGGACTCCAGTGCGACGGCCGCCGGGAGGAGGTCTGCCGCATCTATGCCATAGCCATGCTTATAGGCATCTTCGGTCATGAACTGGGCCACATGTGTCTCGGCCACTGCGGGGAGACCGCGCAGCGCGAGCAGAGTTCCGTATCCAGGAACAACGAGCGCTCCGCCGACATGTTCGCCTCGTCCGTCGCCCAGTCACTGGCAAACGGTTTCGCAGGTGCAGTGGGTGCAGTGTTCGCCGACATATCGTTCATGTGGATGGACGGGAAGCACAACAAGATGTATGGCGGCAAGGAATCCGAGTTCGCCACCCACCCGATGTCACGTGAACGTGTCGAGATGTTCATCGACTCGTTCAACACAGTGCTTGCCACTTCCCCGATTTCGGCAAAGATGCTCCGCAAGCTCATGAAGGACGCATAATGGCTACAGTAAACGTAGAAGTCACCGAGTTCACCGTACAGTACGTGCTCAAGGAAATCGAGCGGGACCTCCCGAAGATGCTCCCGGTGAGCAAGTATTCAGTCGAACTGGAACTCGAGATACCGGACGACCTTCAGCAGTACCTCCCGGCCTACGTCGAGGGTATGAAGCTGAGGGACAACCCGGATATCAAGGGCGGAAAGGACGGGGCACTCATCCCGGAATACGATGCCCCGAGGGAGGTCGTCAAGAAGTGGAAGAAGTTCCTGATGACCAACTACGACGACGCATTCGACAAGACCACCGGTCCCGACATGGTAATCGACTCGGCAATCAGCTGCACACTGGAGGACTCCATCAAGGACTCGCTCGAGTCCCTGTGGGACGAGACACTAGAGGAGTCGCTGGGGGCTGCTCCCGAGGTGCCCCCGGGATACCGCCGGGATACCCGGTTCATTCACCTGGTTGACTGGAAGGTAAAATAACCAATGGGGCTACCGGGAGGTAGCCTCTTGCAATAGTTTAATTAGCGAGGAAATATGATGCACGAGTTCTTCGAGAGACTGGAAGTGTTCTCCCTGATACAGGCGGACCCCAAGTACAAGTCATTCACCTACGACAAGATACCGATGGTGGGTGTTACCAAGGTGTGCCAGGCATGCACGCCTCCTTTCGACAAGGTGTCTGCTGCGACCAAGAAGGCAGCCAAGCTGACTGCGGAAGGTACCCCTACCACGCCTGAACAGCTCATAGCCGAGTGGGACCTCTCTGGAAAGATTTCGACGGAACTGGGATGCGCCCTGCATTCCTACATCGAGGCTTCTCTCGCCAACAAGTTCGCCCGCTACCCTGCCGACGAAATCAAGAAGGCGTTCCAGGGAGAGGACCCGGTGTTCCAGAGGTACACCAAGGTATGCACCCAGTTCGACGCGATGCGCGATAAGTTCCGCGGCAAGATGATACCGGTGGCATCAGAGCTAGTGGTCGGCGACCCCTCGACGATGATATGCGGCATCATCGACCAGCTCTTCTGGAACAAGACGGCGAACGAGTTCCAGATTTGGGACTGGAAGACGAACAAGGAACTCAAGATGTCCTCCCAGTTCATGCTGAACGACCCCCTGGGACACGTATCTACATCGGACGTGGACAAGTTCTCGCTGCAGGTTTCATTCTACAAGAAGATTTTCACCAAGATGACGGGCATACCCATCGGCAACTGCTACATCTGCTGGTTCTCCTCGGAACGCGAGGCGGGACAGATAATCCCGGTCAAGGACATGAGCAGGGAAGTGGAGATACTGGAGCAGCTCTCGACGAAGCAGCGCGGCATCGTTGACCAGAATTCGGTATTCTAATGGATATAGAGAAGATAGAGAAGATTAAGGCGTCGTTCACCGACGAGCAGAGGGAACTCTACAACGTGCTGCTGGGCGATACGGAGAAGCTCCACCGCGAGTGGAAGCTCTGCCACGACATGTACAGGAAGGCGGCCGCCGTGCTCAACGCCAAGGAGACAGGGCCGGAGGTCCGCCTCCTTCTTCGTCCGGCATCTACGGACTACTGGAACCGCCGCAGGCTCGCTCTCGAGCGCACCATGGAACAGGTAGGCATGAACGACCTGCTGGTTACCTGGCGCAAGGAGGCCTCGGATGCCGAGAAGTAAGAAGCCCCTGGCCACTTTCACGGTGGACCTCATCGAGGCATCCACTCCTACCAAGGAAGGACGCATATATCCCCCGGAACTTGTCGAGAAGCTCCTCCAGCAGATACTGGAGAAGCCCATTACAATAGAGGAGGTCTCCCCTATAGAGCGCAAGGCGAAGGGGATTCCCGTGTGCTACTCGTGGCCGGAACACGCGATGGCGAACTCCACCGGTGCCGAAATCGTCGATAACCACCTCATGGTAAATTTCGACATCATCAACAACAAGTTCGGCAAGCTCCTCAAGAAGACATACGACGAGCATAAAATGAAGTTCATCCCGGTAGGCACCGGGGATGTGAACGACAAGAACGAGGTGACCGACTACACGATGCAGTACGTTACCTTCAAGGTGGAAGATGGGCAGGATTAACGTAATGCTCCGCATTTCCGATGACGGGAAGCTCGCCCGGACGAACGTGTTCGGGATTTCCGGCATATGGAACAAGGACAAGATTACCGACAAGTTCTACGGTACCGTGGCCATTCTCAGCGAGTTCATGGCCAAGCACGGTGCACTCCCGGGAATAGTCGCCATGTGCCCCATATCCGTACCCGTGAACGGAAGCTGGCTGCTCAGGAAGGTCGTCGAGAAGATTGTCGACTCCCAGGACGACATAGAGGCAACCGTGTTCGCCGACGAGTCCACCTACAGGGGCATTCTCGATTGCGACCGCATCAACGACGTGTGGGTCATCGAGCATACCTCCACGGAACAGCCATTCAGCTACCGCGGGTGGGACCGGGAGGAACCGGAGACGACTGGGATATACAGCATCTCCCGGTTGAAGCGAAAGGCGACCCTCGACATATCCGAGGACGACCTTACCGCCGAGATAGAGCGCATGGAGACCGAGATGTCCGACGAGCCCATGTCCGAGAAGGAGGAGGACATGCTCGACCGCATATACGGCATAATATCCGGCGGGTGGAAGGTGTTCGACCGATATGGCCACGACATGAACGAGTTCCTCCGCAACACCTCCCCCGGCAGCGTCACCGGGGACATCGACGGGGACGACTACGACGGCTGCCTGGAGGACGACCCGGATTCCGGGGAGTTCATGAAGTCCCTCAAGGACGGTGCGCTCGACTCGCCCGCTCCCCTCCGCACGGTGAAGCTCATGTCGGAAACCCTGGCGATGCTCGGGGAGAACCTGGCCAAGGAGACAGACGCCAGGAAGAAGTCATATGACGAACTAACCCGCAAGTTCTCCGCCCTCGACGAGCATGCGGTGGGAGTAATCCGGGACTACGAGGAGGCCTCCGCGGTGACACGCGAGGCTGTACGGGAGGAAATCGGGGGGCTCCGGAGGCAGCTCGGGCTCACCATAGCCGAACGCAAGACGGAAGGTCTCGCGTTCAAGATATGTGCCATAGTATCGTTCGTATCCATGATAGTGAACGCCGTGCTGTTTTTCCTCAGGTAATAAACTACGGGTATCGAACCAGATAGGTACGCGATGCCTACAAAGCAAGACATTGAATCACTATGCGAAGGTACTCCCGGTGCATTCACCGAGAGCGTCCTCGGCGCATACGAGGCCATCTTCGAACAGGAAGAACAGCAGAAGGACGAGACCGTCCCGGTAGACGCAGACAGCCTCGTCAACAGCGACAGCGCCGACGCAATCCCGGCACTACTCAAGACCGCGCAGCAGGCGCAGGAACAGGCCGACCAGCTCCAGGGACAGGCCGACAAGGCCAAGCAGGACCTCAGGGACGCACTGGCAGTCTCCGGGAACGAACAGGGGAACCAGCAGAATGGCCAGGCATAGCGCCATACTGTCCTTCATGAGGGACATGTACCGGAAGACCGGTAGCCCCGCAGTCCTCGAGGCCGCCAGGGCATATCGCCGTATCTTCATGGAGCAGGCGCTCTCGGCGTCAGCCACCAGGCAGACCCCGGCAATCGACTACAAGGGCTTCATGCACACTGTGGCGCACGCGCCTGCAGGGACCAACCAGCCCGACGTGTGCCCAGCACAGGTCAACACCATCATCAACGGGACGTGCACCAGGGATACCGGGGAGGAGACCGCGAAGGAACACTGGGAACCTCCCGAGTTCGCCCAGTTCACCCCGGGTGAACTCAACGCGGAGCTCCTGCACGGCAGGGTCGGCCCGACCCCTACCCCGGAGAACTTCAACGACTACAACCGGAAGACCCGGGAGCAGCTCCAGAAGAACGGGAAGAAGAACCAGCAGGACAAGGCTTACCTGGGAGTGCCCGACAGCACCATGCCCGCATGCTGCGGCTTCACCATCACCAACCCCCGGTACCAGCAGGGTGTCTACGCCGGGGATGCCGGGGGAGTTACCGGGGGAGCGAATGGATAGCTTGAGTGAGATACTCGGGGGACTCCGGGAGGATACCGGGTGCTACCGGGCTATAGTGGAGGCATACGGCGTCCTGTTCGAGGACGTCGCCTCTACCGCCACCCACAGGACCAAGAGGGTCATCCGGGAGATGTTTCCGGAAATGGCGGACAGATGGGACTCTATAGCGGTAGACGATACCGGCCGTCCCATCCTGACGATGACCGGGAAGAAACAGACATATATCGAGTATTTTGAGAGAACCATCAGGAACCGCTTCTTCCATGACGGGGAGAACCAGAAGTTCGAGCCGGGTGTTGCAAGGATTGCCTACGGCGAGCTGAACCTGGAGAACCGGGGGCAGGATTCCAGGAAGCTGTCCTCCCTGAAGAAGATAGTCAAGCTGATATCCGATGGTCATGCGGAGGAATACGATTCCGACCTGAACGGACTGTCTTACTCCGGCCTGGAGGCCAGGTTCGGTACGGTCGTCCAGAAGGCCGACGACGAGCTCAAGACGGAACTTACTTCTGCCAAGTACAAGAACAGCGACTACATTATTGAACCGATACCCGACTTCGATACTGCGAAGAAGTTCAGCAAGTATACCAACCCGGATTCCCGCTGGTGCATCACTTACCTTAAGAACATGTGGGACAGCTATACTTCCGACGGACTGAACAGGGTCTACTTTGCCTACAAACCGAACTTCAAGAAAGTTAGCTGGGTAAAGGGGAAGAAGGCTCCACTGGATGAATACGGTCTTTCCCTGATTTCTATCATTGTCGACCCGTGGGAGAACTTGAGGGCAGTCACTACCAGGTGGAACCACGACAACGGAGGCTCCGACCAGGCCATGGATGCCCGTCAACTATCGAAACTGCTCGGCGGAAACGTGTTCGAACTATGCCCGCCTCCGCCGAAACCGGAGCAGCATATCGACCGGGTAGACGAGGATTCGGTGAGGATAGGTGACCAGATTTGGATGTGCCACAACCTCCAGATGCCCGCAGACCCCGAACACGGTATCTATGTGGAAAACGGAGAGACCTACTTCACATGGGAAGCCGCCATGCGGGTGGCAAAGGAATACGGAAACGGTTGGAGACTTCCTTCCCGTGAGGACTGGAATAAGCTGTCCAGGTTCTGCGGGGGCGATTTCAAGGCTGGAACCCACCTGAAGTCTACCTCCGGTTGGGACGGTGAGAACGGGTTCGATATCTACGGGTTTGACGGGAAGCCCTGTGGGTATTACGCTCCCGGTGATTCCAGGGTGGATTACGGTGGCAACAGCGGTTTCTTCTGGTCAGCTACACCGTATGGTACGTCGTACGCGTACTACCGTTACCTCGGCTGCCACGGCAGCTACTTCTACGAGTACTACCTTAGCAGGTCCTTCGGGTTTTCTGTTCGGCTGCTAAAGGATTCCGCTTAACCGGGTTCCGAAGCGCCCGCGGCCGGCGCAGCCCCGCGGCGGTAGGAACCCGAAATTAAAAAGCCCGCCATCAGGCGGGCTTTTGCTATATTTGTTGTAGAACAGAGGAACACATATGCGGATAGAAGAAATACAGATAATGGAAAATGATAATAACGGTGTAATCAATCTTGTTCGAGACCGGTTATTCTGGCGGGCTTGGGAGAGGTCAGCCTATCTATTCAATATGCACATCATTCCATACAAGGTCCAGCATAAGTCATATAAGCAGATTAATAAGGAAATGCTATTTATTGGATTTCCCGATACTTCATTGGATAAGGTTAAACGGATATCAACTGGACAACATTTCGATATACATATTGTATCGGAATCACATATTATTAAATGAAAATTGTTATAAACTATTGATAACTGTATAAAAATAATGTATATTTAATATAGTTATTGGTAGGAAACTCAATTATGAGAGCAAAAGAAGCATTAAACCTGTTGGATGTCACAAGGGAAACTCTATGCCGTTATGTCCGTGAAGGCAAGATTAAGGTAAAACATAAATATAGCCGAACACGGTATGAATACGATGACGATTCGGTATATGCGTTCATCGGTAAGGTAGTAGATAAGAAGAACCGTGATATAGTTACCTATTCCCGTGTATCTACACAAAACCAGAAGAAGCAACTTGAAGAGCAGAAACAACGGATATACGATTCGTGCGTAGCTCGTGGATTGATAGTCTCCAAGCAATACAGCGACATTAAGTCTGGTATGAACAGTGACCGCAAAGACTTCCAAGAGATAATTAGACGAGTAATCCAGGGCGAACTGGAACTAGTGGTCGTGGAGAACAAGGACAGACTGATTCGTTTCGGCTTCGACTTGCTGGAACAGATTTTCAAGTTCTATGATTGTAAAATTCTTGTATTGAATGATGTGCTAGATAACAAGACATACGAACAGGAACTCACCGAAGACCTAATCTCGATAATCCACTACTTCACGATGAAGAACTATTCTCACCGTAGAAAGCTCAATACGTTGAGAAAAGAACTAGAAAAGCAAGAAAACCCATCCAAATTGAATAAATAGTTATAGACAACTATATAAACTTATAGATGAAATGGAATAAATATCTATATGAAGACGGTTAGACTGACGATAAGCAACAAGATAGATGTGCTGGACGACATGAGGCTGTTCAGCAGTATCGTGCGTGTTGCGTTTAACCGTTACCAGGACGGGATGGAAGAGAAGGAAGTACGAGCGTACTGCAATTCGATGTTCGACCACAACAGCTGGTTCATCCAGTCCGCCGTCAAGGAAGCTGCTGCGCTGTACAAGCTGAATGGCGAGAAGCATATCCTGTTCGGTGGAAAGAACAACCTGCACCAGTACCTTGTCGGGATTATAGACAAGACTACTTTCAAGTACCGCAGGATGTTCCCGATAGGCATCCAGGGCGAGAAACTGCATAAGGGCAATAGGCTGTTTGCCTTTGACCTTGACCATCAACGACTTACATACAAGCCCAGCAAGGACAGACACGTAGACATTCGGTTCCTTCCGATGAAGAAGAAAATCACCAGTGAAATTGCAAAGGTACAGCAACTTGTCGAACAGAACAAGATAACGGTTTCCGTCAAGTTGTCGGAAAAATATGTATGGCTTACCTATGACGAGAGCCTAATATACAATGCGAGGTTCAAGAAGCTAGACTGTAGGCGAGTTCTCGGCATCGACATGAATCCTAACTACATCGGGCTTTCGGTAATAGAGTTCGACAAGAACGACGAGTTCAAGGTTCTCCATAAGCAAGTGTTCGATTTAAGCAAGCTGACGGGTTCTTCCGGCAAGGCGAGCACTGACAGTAAGTCCAAGTACATCACGAGCAAGCTAAGGCACGAGACGATTGCAATTGCTCACGAGATTTCCAAACTAGTAGATGTATGGAAGTGCAAGACCGTGGCTATCGAAGACTTGAGCATCAAGCCGAAAGACCAGAAGAAAGGCAAGAAACTAAACAAGCTGTGCAACAACAAATGGGAACGCCGATTGTTCGTTACGAAGCTGAAGATGCTTGCTAACCTGCATAGATTCGATTTGGTTGAGGTCAATCCAGCGTATTCATCCATCGTAGGAAACTTTGCCTACGGTAGCGAGAATACGCCAGACATGGTTGCTGCCAGCATCGAAATCGGCAGACGTGCATACAAGAAATTTGAAAAGAGATGGTTCTATCCAAGATTCAATATTCAGTTCCGAGATGAGCAATGGAAGCAAACACTCGGTCCGGTGGATGACTGGAAAGGACTATTCTCAAGAATCAAAGAAACGGGACTGAAATACCGTTTCCTGCTACGGGACTATGTCCAGAATGCAGTCTTCAGCAAGAACTATATACAAAAGTGCTATAATATTTACACTTTTGCATAGTTATATATAGTTTTTGTATTTTAAAGTCTTTCATACCGAGAATACGGGAATTCCTTGATGGCACACTTGGACTGCAGTTGCACCCGAATAAGATACAGCTCCAGTCCATATATCATGGCTTCGAGTTTCTTGGAACATACATATTGCCATGGAGGAAGTATCCAGGCCGGAGGCTTCGTAAGAAATTGGCATCCGGCATCAATATGGACGACTATCATGGGGTTCTTTGCTATCTGAATGGTACTGAATTCCACAAATAGCGACTATTTTTGCTATATTTGTAGGCATGATAGATTTCAAGCAATACACCGAGATGTGCGACGTCCTCACCCAGTGGGCGAAGGAATACGCAGCAGGCACGCCCTCCGTTCCGGACGACGTATACGACAAGAACTACATCATGCTCAAGGAGTTCGAGGCGGCGAACCCGGACTTCATCCTCGATACGTCGCCTACCAGGCACGTCGAGGACGGCGCCGAGGGCTTCCGGAAGGTAAGGCACGAAATCCCGATGATTTCCATCTCCAACTCCAACGGCATCGAGGAGGCCACCGAGTGGTGCACTGCCACGATGACCAAGGCTCCCACACTGGAACTTGAATACAAGATTGACGGTCTCGGCCTTGCCCTGAAGTACAAGGACGGCCAGCTCATTGACTCAATCACCAGAGGCAAGGACAACGTGGGCGACTCTGTCTACGAGAACGCTCTCAGAGTCCGCAGAATCCCCCACAAGATTGACCTCATGGGAGACGTGGAAATCCGCGGCGAGGTGGTATGGAAGTTCGCTGACTTCGAACCAATCAATGACCAGCTCGAGGCGGACGGAAAGAAAACCTTCGCCAACCCGAGGAATGGCGCCGCCGGTACGCTCAAGATGCACGACCCGGAGGAGGTAGGCCGCCGCGGGCTCTCCTTCATCGGCTACCTCATCGTCAAGGGCAGCCCGAACATGACCCAGACCCAGGACATCGACACCCTCGAATCACTAGGCTTCGAGGTCCCCGAGCACCACACAGTCAACTCCATACAGGACTTCGTTAACATAGCCGAATCCATGCGCGAGCGCCGGTTCGCCCAGGCATATCCCATCGACGGCGTGGTAATCAAGGTGGACAGCAAGGAACTCCAGTCCACCTTCGGCTACACGGCAAAGTCCCCCAACTTCTACCGTGCCTACAAGTTCCCCCCGGAGGAGAAGGAGACGCTCCTGCTCAACATCGAGGAATCCATCGGCATGTCCGGCGCAATCACCCCGGTAGCCGTAATCGAGCCGGTGAACCTGGCCATGACCACGGTCACCCGCTGTTCCCTCCACAACTGGGACCTAGTAGACTACCTCGGCTTGCACAAGGGCTGCCACGTGGTAATCCGGAAGGCGGGCGAGATTATCCCCGAGCTGGTCAAGTGCGTGGAGACCGGCCGTACCAAGGACGAGTACGAGGTACTCCGCACCAAGGCCGACCGCGAGCACGTAGCCCACGTAATGCCGTGGAACCCTACTACGGATGCAGAACGCCATTACGCCCGCTACACCCGTCCTTCCCACTGTCCGTATTGCGGCTCGGTGCTGAAGTGCCAGGTGAACGAATCCGGCAAGGAACTGGTTGGATGGGTATGCGACAACCCTGACTGCCGTGCGCAGCTTACCGGCAAGCTGTCCAACTTCGTCTCCCGCGAGTGCATGAACATCATGGGCGTCGGAGAGTCCATCGTCGACCAGCTCGTGGAGTCCGGAATGGTCACATGCTTCGCCGACCTGTATACGCTGAATGCGGAATCCGTTGCATCATGGTGTGGAAAGACGGAGAAGGGCGCACAGAAGATTATCGACGCAATCCAGAAATCCAAGGGCAACTACCTGCACCAGCTCATCGAGGGGCTCTCCATCCCCGGCATAGGCCACCAGGTGTCACCGGCGATAGCCAAGTGCGTATCCGACGCGGGCGGGTTCGCAAAGTTCGTCTCGTCCAACCCGGAGGAGTCCGCGGAGTTCATCAGGGATTTCGCAATCAACGCATCCTCGTCCGGCGTATCTGACCTCCTCGCCAACAAGTTCGTCGAGTACATCACGAACAACGTGGTCCAGATTGCACGGTTCGTCCAGATGGGTATCGCCCAGACAGTCAAGGAAGTCCAGTCCGCCAAGCTCGCAGGCAAGGTCTGCATCATGACCGGTACCTTCGAGAAGCTCGACCGCGACGTGTTCAAGGACATGGTGGTAGCAAATGGCGGTACAGTCTGCTCGTCGATTACCAAGAAATGCAACGTGGTGCTCATGGGAGACAATGCCGGCCCCTCCAAGGTCCAGAAAATCAAGGACCTTACCGCTGCAGGACAGCACATCGATGTCTACACCCCGGAAACCCTCGACCAGTTCCTGGACCTACTCAAGTGAGGATGAAATGGCAAAGGAAGACAACGAATACTCCAACATGTCTACCGAAAGTGAAGGCACGATATACATAGACTGTGCATCGGGTTTCGGTAACGGGTTCACCTGCCAGATATGCGGGAATGGCCAGGACCTGCCACCGGGAGTAACCCATGTAGGACTCGCCATGTGCGACAACTGCAAGAAGGTGCTGCTCGAACTCGTACAGAACCACAAGAGCAACTGGGGCAACCATGAATAAGTTGTTTGTAATTTCCATATTCGTCTCGATGCTCGCCCTCTTCGCCCTCCAGTCATGCGGCGACGAGGTCACCGGCCAGCCCGACGAGGAATGCATCACAATAGACGACAGCACCAGGCTGTGCGGGGATAAAGAATGGACCGTATACTGAAATCGTATTCGCGCGAGGAAATCGCCGAGATGGAACCGGGAAAGGACCGGTTCTACCTCGCCGAGGACGTCGAGAAGGTAATCGGGGAACTGAACAGGAAGCTCCGGGAGAAACCTCCCGCTGCTACCGGGAGTGACCGGTGGATTACCAACGGGCAGGTTCCGGACGACATCCATGAGAACAAAAGGGGCAAGTTGGGAATCTTCGGCTGACACCGGGAGGAATGTATAACCATCGACGACAGCACCAGGCTGTGCGGGGATAAAGAATGGACCGTATACTGAAATCGTATTCGCGCGAGGAAATCGCCGAGATGGAACCGGGAAAGGACCGGTTCTACCTCGCCGAGGACGTCGAGAGGGAAATCGGCAGGCTCCGGAGGGAACTCCGGGAGGTTAAGGAAGCTCCCGGGGAGAACCGGGAGAAGGTTGTCATATACAAGGATGACCGCTGGATATGTAACGGGAATGTCCCGGACCCGGACCCTGCAGAAATCGAGCGTCAAAAGTGGGGACTTTTCGGTTGACGCCGGGAGGAACCTTTGCTATATTGGGGGGCATGCGGCGGTAATTCAGTAGGTAGAATATCTGCCTTCCAAGCAGACTGTCGCCGGTTCGACCGTTGGCTGAAATCTACTCAAACTTACCAGCAGTAAGAATTGTGTGATTTCCCATGGCCTGCTTGAACAGGCCACTGCAACGGCATTTTTCCAGGCACCTCCTTACCTTCCACATGGGCAGGCTCTTTGGCTGGAAGTACCTGTATCCGCCATCCCCTGCCAGTTCAAGCAGGTTCCCCCTTAACACGGTCGAGGTAACGCGGAATTTTATGTTTACCGAACTGTTGCGGTCTGCATTGTCCTGATGGTGGCATTCCACACAGTCGAAAGTTTCCTGGTCAGGGCGGTTACGGTCGTCTATCGCGCCGCATACCGGGCACATCTTGGAAGTATATTCCGGGTGTATCAGCGAAAGCGATTCGCCGTACTTCGGGGCGATGTGCTCGACCTCGTCCTTCAGAGATGAAAGTCCTATCCGGAGATGCAGACGGCCCAGGTTCATACCGTTCCTATCCGTCGAATCCAGCCGCCTTCCCTGGAACCCGGTCAGGTTCTCCATCACTATGTGACGGTAACCCCGCGAGTACAGGTCCTTGCACATGGCCGCTATGCGTCTTTTGTTTGACTCGTTCAGCTTCAAGGTAATGGCTTCAATGCGTTTCTTGTCCTTGTGAGAAATCTTGAACGCATCATGTTCTTCGTCCTTAGCAAACCGGGCATTGTAGTTCTTCTGCTTCTGGTCTATTTTTAGCAGTTCGGTCTCCAGTTCCGCAACGAGTTCCTCGTCGTGTGGGATGAACTCCCCGGTGCTCAAAGCGAACATGTTGTGCTTGGAATTGACGTCTATGCCGACGGTATTTTCTTCTGTAATTTCATCGGTATTCTTGTAACGGTAACCGTCCCTTGCGAGGACTATATGGATGTCCTTTCCTCGGACAACCATCGTATAGGATGTATCTTCCCCGTTGCAGTAGCGGTTCAACGAGCGATGGTAGGCCTTGTTGTATTTGAATGGCATACACAAGGTATTCTTGCTATCACCACGGTATCCTTGGTCGAACCAATCCCATGAAAATTCGATGAAATAGTCGAACTTTCCGGTTTCGTTACGCCTAGCATCTACGATAGGACGCTTGATACGGCTACGACCGGAAAATGTGAGCGATTCGAAGGTAATCTTGCCACGCTTCTCGTATTCGGAGAATACAGATGTCCTTCTTGACAGCGCCAACCGCATGAGGCGGGCGAAGCCGAACTTGCGTATCTTGGCCAGTATCGTTCTATAGAACTTCTGCTTGGATTCTACTGCGGTAGGAATAGCAGATTCAAGCCAATAAACGGTTTCTTCCTTGCCGTACCGAGCAAGCCAAGTAAGTACCTTCGTTAGTTCAGTCTTCTTGGTATGGCACTCTATGGACTTCAAGTCACCTTTCTTGTGTCCCTTGACATTTATCTTGTAGAACGAGGGAACAAGTTCCTCTACCTTGACGAACTCAATCTTCTTGCGGATTGCATCAAAGCGAAGCTGGTACGCTCGCCACACATCTTCAATAGCCTTCTTCAAGTAGTGGCTAGATAGGCGTGTATTGAATGTCGGGTTGAATAAATTGAACGCCTCGAACTTAGACATATCCTGGAAGCCGAGCATATCCGAGAAGAACACTTCCGATATGTCGTTCCTTACTGCACGGATTTCCTCTGCTCGATGAATAATTTCGGCTCGCTTGGTGTCGGACAACAGGATAGGATAGAACGCGGCGGAGAACTGCGACTTGTACCTATCCTTCAATGTCCAACAATGATTGCTCATACAATACAGAAATGGCTCGTTAGGAACTTATTGTGAGATTCAATTCCAAACGAGCCATCATAAAGGTCTCTTACGGAGCTTAATGAAGAATCTCACTAATTCATTAAACCTATATACATTAAGTTTATAACAATATACAAAATTTTATGCCGAATTTCAACTTAAAAATACACTAAATGCATGCAAATTTAGTTAGATTTAAGTAAGATTAGGCAGATTTTAAGTTAGCTGTGGGTAACCCCGGTCCGCCGCTCTAATGTAAAGGAAATTTTACAAGGAATTTCCGGCAAAACCCTTGAAATCGTCAAGCCACTTTGCTAAACTTAACCACAAAGGATAATGAAAATGCAAACTCTGCAATTAAATATCATCGCATGTGAAGAACAGTTGGCCAACGCCGACCGATTTTTCGCGTATGCGTATGATAGCAAATTGCTAGAGTTGCACCGTTGATTTCCTTGTTTGATGTTTGAAGAGGACCCGGTTGCAACCATGCAGCCGGGTTCTTTTCTTATATCCGACATATGGGCCTGTGGCAGAATGGAATTGCCCCTCCCCTGCAAGGAGTGTGTTTTTGTGGGTTCGAATCCCACCAGTGTCCACTAACGGTAGCTCCCGGAGAGCTGCCGGCAGATTGACAGTCCGGAATGAATTTCTTTTTGGGCCATTAGCTCAATGGTAGAGCGCCTGTCCGGCAGACAGGAGGTTATCGGTTCGAGCCCGATATGTGTCCAGTATATCTTTGGGTCATTAGTTCAATGGTAGAACTCCCGGTCCGCATCCGGGGGATACCGGTTCGACTCCGGTATGTATCCACTAAGGTCACTTAGCTCAGCAGGATTTCAGAGCGCCGTGCTACGAACGCGGAGGCCGGGAGTTCGAACCTCTCAGTGACTACTAACAAACTAATTCGGTCCCTTCGGCCAGTGGTTGAAGCCATCGCACTTTCTATGCGAAGACCCCGGTTCGAATCCGGGAGGGACTACTACGTTCGTCTAGCTCAATTGGTTAGAGCTTCTGTCTGATATGCAGAGGGTTGCACGTTCAAGTCGTGCGGCGAACACTAATGCCGCTGTAGCTCAGTTGGTAGAGCGGAAGCCTGAAGAGCTTCGCGTCGGACGTTCGAGCCGTCCCGGCGGCACTAAATTGGGGCCATAGTATAGTGGTCAGTACTCCGGCTTGTCACGCCGGCAACGCGGGTCCGATTCCCGCTGGTCCCGCTAGATTTTTGGGTGTGCGCCGACGATGGCGAGTCGGGACGGTCTGTAAAACCGTTGCCTTCGGGCTTAGCTGGTTCGAATCCAGCTACACCCACTATTCCACCCTAGTTCAACTGGTAGAACGCCCGGCCGTTAACCGGGAGGTTCCAGGGTCGTAGCCTGGGGGTGGAGCTAAATGGGTGTTCTCTGGTGATGGTGAATCGGGGCTGGCTGTAACCCAGCTGCCTTAAACGGCTTAGGGCGTTCGAATCGCTCAACACCCACTAAAGGATATAATTTCTGTAGTGCAATATAAATTACCAGAGGACAGGTAACTGGCATTACTTGACTTGTCGTTCTAGTCTAACTCTGGTAATTATCAATCTATATAAACTGCATATAGAACATTGCCAGATGTTTTATCATGAATTACACTAAGATTTACGCAAGTATTGTCTTGCGAGCTCAGACTGAACGAACTGAGCGGTTAGCCTTGAAGAAACAGGGCCAGTATTTCGAGAACCATCATATAATACCTCGTTGCTTAGGCGGTATCGACAATGCATCTAATATGGCGTTATTAACTGGGCGCGAACATTTTATATGTCATTGGTTGCTAGTTAAAATTTATAGGCCGAATACTGTTGAATATTCTAAAATGATTCTAGCGCTGTGGCGAATGCGCTCTGCCGGTCAAGACCATCATGGTCGATATATCAACGCTCGTACATACGAATATCTTCGTGAAGACTATGCCCATGCTATTGGTAAAATTACGTCTGTGACTCAGCACGGTTCAAAAAATTCTCACTATGGCGCTAAATGGTACACGAATTCGTATGATGGGACTGTTATAATATCTAAAACTGCATTAGAGTTTCCTTGGGTGCTTGGTCGAAATTTATTTAAAGGGGAATCGGTTTGTCTACAAACTTCTAGACAGCATATGCGGTTGTATGCACAAAGGTTATGGAATCAATTCCATTCCGGTGATTATACTTCATTAAGAGACTTTAAGCGAAGAGAACATATTTCTGGTGCTTTGGTGAGCCGATTATTTTTACATCATATTCCGTTATACAGTACATTAAATGCTAATGGTCGTAAAAAAGTATTGTAAATTTTTAAAAATATTCGAGAAAAAGGTTGCAAAAATAAGAAAAAATATATAAACTGTATGAGATGAGTGAACGAACAAGTTATGCCCTTGCACGCAGAACCATCAAAGCATAACCGACCATATAACTAACATTCAGAGCCTTCGGCTACGACCTTAATTGGGGAAGTTGAAGGACAAGGTATGGAAGGGCCGAGATGCGGAGCCGCAAGTCTTCAGAAGCATGACCGCTGTAACTGCCGTCAAGACATAGAGATGCAAATGCAGTCCCCAAAACTCACGTGGAGGGGATAGAGGCCGTTGTAGTTCGGCCATCACGTACTTCGTTGCGTGACTAATCGCTTTCATGATTTTTCATTGAAAGCGGAAACTATTACCAAATAAAGCACTAATTGATAAATTTGAGTAATATAACTTTCCTAGGGGCTATAATCTGGTGACAACACCTCCCCAGAAGGGGAGGGCTTATAAGTAGAACATTTTTCTTATGCATGTTTGACACGAAGCAAGATTTTTTGCTATATTTGTCTTCGAAAAGGGAAATCCCCCGAGATTTCCGAGCAGATTTACATTTCGGATGCAATTATTCAACGTGACCTACGCCAAATGGAGAGCGGCAGGTAGAGAGTGCCTGTGGTATGCCGGTTCAACTCCGGCTGTCACGTTTATTAAACCCTTGATACCGGTGTCGGCCGGCGGCTTATTTCCATGGCCGCGCCTCCTAAACGGTTGTTGTGTTCTCTAGGCTGGCACCGGTATAGGGGTGGAGTTTTATCGCGGGTTGGAGCAGTTGGTAGCTCGCCAGGCCCATAACCTGGAGGCCGCGGCGTTCGAGTCCCGCACCCGCTAGAAATTCCCTAAACATCTCCCGGTGACAAGCCGGGGGCACCCGGCGCCCGGACCGGGGACAACCGGGCAAACCTTTGACGTAGCCAGCGCATATCTATGGATATGCCTGGTTGCGGACGTGCTTGCGTGGTATGTACCGGCCTTGTGCTGGCGGCAACACCGTGGTATCTCCCTAGTGTGTCCGGGAGGTACCTAAAATTTAGCCCCGGTAGCTCAATTGGATGAGAGTACTACCCTCCGAAGGTAGTGGTTACCGGTTCAAGCCCGGTCTGGGGTACGAGAAATTTCCCTGGTGTAGCCACCGGGGTTTCCGGAGTAAGGACCGCGATATCTCCGGTAGAAAGCGCAAAGTTATTCGGGGGCGCTCTAAAGGCCGTGACTGGGTTAACACGGCTGACCCGTGCGGTTTCCGGAGTGTAGCTCAGCCTGGTAGAGCATCGGTTTTGGGAACCGAGGGTTCGCGTGTTCGAATCACGCTACTCCGACTAAATCCCCGACACACAAGGGGTCATTCCCCGTCGTGTGCGCCCCTACCTGGCATGCCGACATTCCGGTAGGTTCAAATTGCGAGGATAAGGGTGGACCTCGCCGGGGAGACCATTGAAATACCCATGCACCGGGAAATCTACGGCCGTGGAATCCTCCCTTGGAGGGAGGACGGTGAAGCGGCAAGGGGCCCGTTCCTACAGTTAACATCATTGATGTCTACGATAGGTTGCCACCGGTAGTCCCGGTAGGTGGTGGCGTAAAACGGTCGAAGGAGGCAGTTCAAGGCGTCCCCGGGCACCGAGTTTAAGTTGGACCGATAACTCAATGGTTAGAGTTGCGGACTCATATATGTGCATATATGCATAAAAGCTATATGCGACTTGTGACCTCCCGGGGAAACCCTGGAGTGAAAACGGGAAGAATTCGGCGAAACCTAACCTGCCCTAGCCATAGGACCGAAAGGTTACTAGACCGGCAGTATGGTGACGCCGAGCCGAGCCCCGGGTACACCCGGGGAAGGTGTAGAGACTAGTGGAGGAGTCCAGTCTCCTTAATGACCACAACAGCATCCCGCATCTAAACCGGAAACGGCACGATGAAGACATAGTCCCGGGTAGTATGAAAATATTACTTTATAAGGAACCCGTCGGTTGCAGGTTCGAATCCTGCTCGGTCCACTATTTAGTTTGAAAGTTTTGTCCTCGTCGCCTAATTGGAATGGCACCTCTCTCCTAAAGAGGTTTTTAAATGCAGGTTCGAGTCCTGCCGGGGATACTATCCGGTGGGTGAAATTTTACTACGAAGCAAGGTAAGTAATTCTTCAATTTTGTTGGGGCGATAGCAATCCTTAAAATGTAGCTCAATAACTTCCCAGCCTTGCGATACTAAATAATCATGTCGTTCTTGATAATATGGCTTCAGTTGACCACCATAGTAATGTTGATTTCCGTTGACTTCAATGTCTAACTTTATATCAATAAAGGCTATGTCTAATGAATATGCATGTGACCACGATGCATCAGTATATTCACTTTCAAACTTGAATTTGTTGTCGGCCAATATCGTTTTCAGTGTTTCACATGGTGGAGATACAAACTTATCCGTGGATTTCCAGTTACACTTCTCTGGATGTTCTTTAGCAAACTGGCGTTTAACTTCGGCTAGATGCGCCCTTTCCTCATTAGTCCATTTATGAGGGCCATGCGGTTTCTTTGTACATAACTTATAATGGTCACGTTTCTTTCCGGTGTATTTCTCATTACAATATGGACATACACTATCTCGGTTCTTGGACTTGATAGTGTCTGGATGTTCCGCATGCCTATGTGCATATAGTTTGTTTTTTGACATGAAGATGCTATCGCAGAATGGACATTTCCACCCTTCTGGTCTGGCGAGTCGTTCACTGTGGAAATTGCAGTAATTATGTTTTATCTGCACTCTATTCGGATTAGAATGGCATGACTGTTCATGAAGCTTTAGTGTTCCTGGACGTTTGCATATCTTTCCACAATATTGACAGTGGTATTCACCGGAGTCTGGCATTGTGTTGATTCGGTTTTGATTACATGGGCAGTGTTTTTCATGCACCATGCATGCTGATTTTACTGGTATTTCTTTTGAACAATATTTGCATTTCATACACAATAGTTTATATCCGCTTTAGCTAACGGATGATGCTAACTCTGTGTTCTGTACCACTTTATTTATGCTATTAAAAGCTAGCCTCTCCGCAATAGACTCCCGGAAGTACAACGGGATGTTCGATAAGGTGGTCCTTTGCGATACATGTGGAGCAACTTACGGAATCACGGCAGGGAGTCTGAGACTCACCGTATCCGTAAGCCATCGGGCCGGTCCGATTCCGGCGGGAGGCACTAAGACCGCGAACCTGCGCCGAAGCTCTTTGAGGCTGGTTTTCTCGTGGGAGGCGATATCGCCCTAGGACAGGTACAGGACTGCATGTAATGGCCGGGGTAGCTCCACGGAAAGATGCAAGCCGTAGGGGGAACAATGCTATCTGGAGGGCTACGCTAATTGGTAAGCGACCACGGTGCTAACGTGGCGTCCCGGAAACGGGGCTTACAGGTTCGAACCCTGTGCCCTCCTCTATATAAACCACATATTCGGAGAAACATTATGGACTTGTCGTCGTTCGCAATATGGAAGTTTAGGTACGTCGAGGGATACCTCGAGGGAATGCAGTCATATGACGTGGAGACGACCAAGTACGTGAACCCGAAGACGTTCATGACTACCTGGATAAGGTACGACATGAAGAACGAGACGGCCAGCATCGAGGAGTTCGATAGGCCTCCCGTAGTCTGCAAGTTTGCCGAACTGGAGGCCACCCTGAAGAAGCTGGGTATGTACCGGGAGCGCCCGGTGACTGCCAGGCACATGCTGGCGGGGCCCCAGGAGAAGGAAGATTAAAGCATAAGCACTGACCCGATAGGTGTCTGCGCGGGTTGCGAACTGCGCAGGTGCCGACAAGGAGGTTCCTTCGGGCCCGGCGTTAAGCCGGTGCAAAAGTGCTTCCGGTGTCGCAACGCCGGAGGTCCCGGTTCGATTCCGGCGGTGCCGCGCATTTTTTATTTGAGTTTGCCGCGAGGGTGGACGTCATCCCGGAGCGCGGCAGGGTGCTTCCCGATTAAGCACAGCCGAGTAGGCCTACTGGCGAAAGGAAATCGGAAAAACGCTACCCCGGGTTGGGCGAAAGACATAAGTCCGACGCAAGGTAGTTAGTTTGGCAATGCGATGCTATGTGGGAAAACTGCCCGTCATTGCCCCCTGATAGGCTTGCTACGCCGGCAAGCGAGCGCTAAATCAACGCACGGGGCGAAGTTTCTAACAGGTTGACCCACGTCCATTTCGAGGCGTTCCAACATTCGGGTTTCCGGATGGGAGAAACCACCCGTCAATTCGGGCAAACTTCTAAAGCTGGCGTTTCTAGAGCGCATCGTAGCTCCCCGCGTTGGTAGCGGCGACACCGGGTTAAAATCCGTGAGCCGGCGTGCAGACTGTGCGCCCCATGAACGAGCGGCATAATCGTAGGTGTATGACAGGTTTCCGGTCCTGGGGAGATTTAAAACCGGTTTATGGCCACGTCGAATAACGGTTCAGTTCGCCGCCCTCTCAAGGCGGAAATTCGGGTTCGAGTCCCGGCGCGGCTACTAAATGTCAAAGCTGATTCTCATGATAGGAATCCCCGGTTGCGGCAAGTCGACCTGGGCGACCCGGTATGCACAGGAGCATCCCGGGTGTTTCGTCGTGTCCAGCGACGGAATCAGGCGGGAACTGTACGGTACGGAGGAATTCGACCCTGACCCGGCGGTGAACATGAGAGTGTTCGCCATGGTTCGCGCCAGGGTTTCTTCCGGTATCATCAAGGGAGATGTCATAGTGGACGCGACGAACGTCCATGTGCGCGACTGGAGGCAGTACATAGAACTGTGCCCGGGAGGTACGGACTGCAGAGCCGTGCTGCTCGACGTGGGACCGGACGAGGCGATGCGCCGCCAGGAGGGACGCGAGAGAAAGGTGCCGAGGGAGGTGCTGGAGAGGATGTGGGAGACCATCGGGAGCAACCGGGGGAGAATCCCGGAGTTCTTCGGGAGATGGCTCGTAATCGGCGAAGATGGAATAGTTTCGGAGATGACACGAGAAGAGGGACGACAATGAAAGTTAGAGAATGGTTAGCCAGCTTGACTAAAGAACAGCTTGACAGCTATGCGCTGCTCGGGTTCGGGTTCTGGCCGCGGCTTCTCATGAAGATGACTGAAGAGGATAGCTTCAGGATAGGCTGTAAGAGCCGATACGACTTTGCGAAGAATATGACGAGATGAAAAGAGAAGAGGTACAACAATGAGCGCATGGAAGAAAACTGCCGAGGAGCTTCCCGAGAATGACGAGCCGGTGGCAATCCGCCCAAGTTTCCATGGGCGACAGTTCGCCGTATGGAACCGGAAGTGCGACTGTTGGGACGACGAGACTGGCGACGACTACATGTGCGACCGTGACGCGGTCGAGGAATGGTACCCTATTCCATGGAACGAATAACAGGAGCGAACATGAAGAAGCACGAGGATATCCCGGAAGAGACCGAGGAACAGAAGAGGGAGCGCTGGGAGAAGTCCCAGAAGAAGGCGAGGTCGTTCGCGAGGCAGTGCGGCGTGGACCTGAAGAAGATTACCAGGGAGCGCCGGAAGATTGCCATGGAGCATGCCAGGGGTTCCGAGAAGTACGACTACTGATTTTAAGGAGGTGTGGCCGAGAGGTTGATGGCTGCCGATTTGAAATCGGCCGAGGGCTGATGAGGTCCTCCGTGGGTTCGAATCCTACCACCTCTTCTAAAGATTGTATCCGAACAAAATCACGTCAAGCGGGTCGCCACGGCGGCCCGCTTTTGCTATATTTGGTGGCATGAAAAAGGTATTAGACTATTTTGCTGAGGCGTTCGTCCTCATGGGATTCTCCACGGCAGGTACCGGGCTGCTCGCCAGTATCGCCCTGCTGCTCGGCATGGAAGACTACGGCAAGGCACTCTTGTCGGTCACGCTGATGCTTATGGCGTCAACGCTGGTGGCGTTCGTGGCCGGGTGGGCAGCATACTTCATCGGAAGGAAGATGGGAAAATGGAAAAGGTGATTAACGTTGCATTCACGGCGTTCGCCGTTGCACTCGGGAGTTCGCTCGGGTGCAGCCTGACTGCTATATTCGGCAAGTTCGTAGGATACGAGGAACTGACGAATACGTCTACCGTCATGAGCATGGTGATGGCTGGCATATCCGGGCTGTCCTACATAGTATACGCCATAGCGTCAAGAAAAAAGACCGGGGAGTAGGATATGGGAATACTGACGGATACGGACTACTCGAACATCACGGTGGAGGAATACCGGGCGATGCAGACGTTGCTCAGGTCGGACAGGTGCGGGATACTTGTCAGTAGTCTGTGCGATTCCATGGTGGACATGGACCAGGAAGCTGCCGGATACCTCGTATCGATGATACCCGGTATCGTGCAGGCCTATACCAAGAAGACTACTGAGCGCATCGGGAACATGCGGAACTTCATGTACATGCTGGGGAGGAACCTGTCGAGCGACAAGGTATCTACCGGTAGCCGCCGGGGTAAGCCCGCGTTCCTTACGGCAAAGTTCGAGGAACGGATGGAGCACTGGACGTGGTATGTCCTGGCGTTCGTGTTCGACTTCGCTAACTTCCAGGAGTCCGCCAGGAAGGTGGATGCGAGCGGAGACAGGGCTACCCAGCTTACGGCATCTTCCGTATGCGAGCAGGACGAGCTTTCAAGGTGTTACGTGGAGCGGTTCCGGAAGTTCCTGGACGACATGGAGACGACCGACGTGAAGGACCTGGTGTCCCCCACGGTATTCGACGAGTACCCGGGCATGAGGGAGTTCGTGGACTGGTGCCGGGAGAACCGGAAGGTATGGGATGACATGGGGGAGAAGAAATGAAAGATATAGGACTGAAGCCGAAGTTCGAGTTCTGCGGTGAATACGGTTACTCCAAGGACGAGGTGGACGAGCTCTTCGAGAAGATGGAAGAGGAGCACCGCATGGAGCTGGACCAGTTCGTCATGGAGCTTGCAGGCAAGGACCTGAGGATTAGGTTATTGAACCGGCAGAAGTGGTACTCCCGGTATCTCCACGCGAGGAGCGAGAGGAAGTACTGGGAGCTGATGGAGCGGGAGAAGGTCGGTCTTGGCTGCCACTACCGGGTGACCCACCGTGCATCCGAGAAGGACGGGACCAAGCGGATGCGTACGGACGAGTGGGTGAAGATTTGGAAGAAGGTTGAGAAGAAACTGAAGAAGAAGGCCGATGAATGCCTGCAGGAGGTGAAATGATTTCGATGTATGCCGAGTACAGGACTCCCGGTGGCACCTGGCTGCTTGCCGGGAAGGGCCCGGTGATTGCCGACGTGGAGGACCTGCTGATATTCCACGGGGCATGGTGGGAGATGCTGGACGACTTCTACGAGATTGAGCCGAAGGAGCTCTCCCGGGGCCTCCGGAAGGCTGCCGGGAGCCTGAAGGAATGCGAGGTAAAGTACATTCCCTACGTGGAGTTCTGTGACCGGTGCTCAGCGTCGTATGACGAGTTCGCTAGGTCAACCGAGACGATGTACCGTGCGCTCGGCATAGACGCCAGGGTGGTGCGAGAAGGGTGCCGCCTGCTGAACTGCATGGCCGAGGGTGACAAGAAGTACACCCCGAAGGGGGACATCAGGAAGAACTACAACCAGATGACATTCCCTGTGGACAAGGAACTGGCGATTGACCTCAACAGGAAGAGCGAGGACGCATACAAGGCCGTGGTATGGAGGGGCATACTTCATACTGTCAGGGACAGTGTAAGCGTGCGGGACATAAAGGAAGACATCAGGCTGGTGTTCGTCCGGCCGTACTAGGGGAGACTGAAATGGCGATTATGTACATCTGTGCCGGACTGCTGCTGACTGCGTTCCTGGTATGGAGTTTCATTAGGGGAGACCGGCACCTGGAACAGGTGCGCCTGATGGAGATTAGGGCGAAGCTTGATTCGTTCATGAAGCTGGAGAAGGGCTGGTACGCCTATGACAATCCACCGATAGACCCTCTTGTGATGGCCAACGCGGGATACCTTGTCGACTGCATGGAGCTTTCGGGCCAGTGCGGCCACTGGGAGGTGTTCCCTTGTGTAGACGGGACGATACAGTTCGAGCTGGACAAGAAGCCGAACAGGTACTGGTTCATTGTAAGCGTGGAGAAGGACCACTACGTGCTGTGGACCAATTCGGACAGTTTCGCCGAGGGCAGGGTCGACAACCCGGAGGTGGTGTTCGACTGGATGCTGCGTGCGATGCCGTTCGTGAAGTAGAAGGCTATGTCAACCCAAAGTGTTGCTATTGCATAATCAAAAAATAAATTGCTATATTTGCAATAGGCTAACTCCCGTTCATTTCGTAGCGAAAAATGCCTGAGCAACAACTTGGGTGGACAAAGCCAAGTAGTATTTGCTATATTTGTGTTGCAAACTTTCAGACAAAGGAAACAAGATGAAGAAACTCATTGGGCTTATCGTGGTGGCACTGCTCGCGGGCTGTGCGCAGATTGACGAGACGGAGCGCGGTGTCGTGCTCGAGTTCGGAAAGTACTCCGAGTCGTTCGACCCGGGACTCCACTTCTACAACGTGTTCACCAAGGACATCGTGCGCATCCCGGTGGCAACCCAGCTGGAGACGGTACGCATCGAGTCCGGCTCCAAGGACCTCCAGACGGTACGCGTGGAGACGAACGTGAACTACCATGTCGACCCCCTGCAGGTGGGCAAGGTCTACTCGCAGTTCGGCAAGGCGTATGTATCTACCATATTGCAACCGAAAATCAAGGAGACGATTACCGGTATCACCCCGCAGTACGTTCCGGAGGAGATGCTCCAGAAGCGCGAGGAAATCCGTGCGAGGATGGAGACCGCGCTGAAGGAGAAGCTTGACTCCGCAAAGGCTAACATCGTAATCGACGGCTTCACCATCACTTCCTTCAGTTTCTCCCAGGCGTTCGACCGTGCTATCGAGGAGAAGCAGGTAGCCGAGCAGGAGGCTCTGCGCGAGAAGAACATCAAGATTAAGGTGGACTACCAGAACGAGCAGCGCATCGCGAAGGCGAAGGCTGACTCTGCGGTAATCGCCCTCCAGATGGAGGCCCTCAAGAAGCAGAACGGCAAGGAGTACCTGATGCTCAAGTGGATTGAGAAGTGGGACGGAAAACTACCGCAGGTCAACGCCAACGAGAAGACCATCCCGGTAATCAACATGAATTGAACAGAGGCTGGCTATGGAAAGAGTTACGTGGATAGACCATATACGCCTGTGCACCCGGAACCTACTGAACGAACTGATGGATACGGTGGAGAAGGAAGCGGATGGCATGAAGTCTCTCGATATGAGTTCTCGGCTGAAGCAGGCTACGGAGCGTATCCGTACAAAGCTGGAAGTCATTGACGATTTCGACAAGTACATCACCACATGCGACGAGAACAACCGGTTCGTGGATAAGACGCTGAAGCCACACCGGAGAGACTCCCTTCCTCCCCACGGTATGCCTGCTCCTGTTCCCCCTCTCCCGGAAAGGAAGGACGACTATGCGCCACCCAAGGACGGACTGGTAGGACACTGGCCTCCCCCGTACTGGGACGGGTTCAACCCCGGACAGTTCCCGTGCGAGTGCAATCCCGGGCAGTTCCCGTGCGAGACCGATTCCACCTACGTGAAGCCGTGCGAGTGGAAGCCGGCAGTTCCTGGCACGGAGACTTACAACGTGATGTACTCGGACAAGACTTCCGGAGGCATGCAATGATTTCAGTAGTGGAAGCCGCCGAGAGTCTAGTGCACAAGTACCTCCCGGATACTGCCGGTTACGTCGACAGGCTCCGGAACGACATCTACGCGGCACTTGTCGCGGTAGGGGTGAACTCCGACATCGACCTGGACTGGGAAGGCAGTAACCGGCACGTCGTGTATTCCCCAAGGAACGCCGCGGAGGAGCTCCTGGAGAAGTACTGGCCAGAGGCCGGAATGGGCGAGGTGATTTCCGTGGAGAAGGCTATAGTTGACTCGTTGAGCCGACTGGGAGCCACCGGGATTTCCTTGTAAACTTCTTGCAAAATTGCTATATTTGGGACATAGGCGAAAGCCGTGTCCCATTTATAGTTTTTGGAGTTTTAACATATGAAGACAGACAGTAAGAAAAAGAAAACATTGATGCAGAAGATTGCGAAGCTCCTCGTGAAGAACCCGGTATCCTCCCGGTTCCGCCAGGTGTTCTGCCGGTGGCGCAAGGTGAAGCGCCACGGGGTGACGATTTGGTACCAGCCGGTGAAGCGTCTCCCTGGATACAGCGAGTACGACCACGAGATGATGTTCGAGAAGGCCGTGCGCGTATCGAGGAAGTTCAAGCGGGAGTACAGCGACCGCCGCGTGGCTATACCGGTGGAGGTGTACTACTCGGGCGGCAGGCCCGGTATCGGTACCCGCATGGTGAGCTACAAGATTATGCCCTACCGCAAGGTGTTCTAGTTGATTGACCCGAAGAAAAGAGCCGCTGCCGAGATGGCGATTAAGGATGCCGTGCTGGCCATGTCAAGGACCGCCCACGGCATGCTCCCGGTGTACATGGGCATGCGCCAGAGGGCGACCGATGACCCCGCCGTTACCGTGAGGACAAACGTGGGCAACGGCGGTGTCGAGCTCGAGTACAACGTGGACTTCGTAACCAAGCTGGAGACGTCCATGCTTGGCGCAGTCGTGTACATGCAGTGCCTGAAGGTGGCGCTGCATCACTGCGACCACAGGAAGAAGGAACCGCTGGCCATGCTGAAGCTCGCGAGCGACATAGTGGTCGCCGAGTACGCGAGGAAGGTGGTGGACACGTCCAGGGCCGACAACTACGAGATTCTCAACAGGCTGTTCCCTAGCATCTGGGAGCACTGGGACGTGCTGGGCAAGCACGGGTTCATGCCGGAGAACGACCTGGTGCTCGAGAAGCTGTTCGCCATATTCTCCGAGGAGCAGGAGTCGATAGAGAAGCAGAAGGGCATGAAGCCACGCGAGGAAAGGGAACAGTCCTCCTCCGAGGGAGAACCCGGGGAGGAAGGCGAGGAATCCGGGGAAGAGTCAGATGAAGGCGAACCGCAGGATTCCAAGTCCGGGGGTGACGAGGGTAAAGGCGATGGAGAAGACTCTGACGATTCAGGGGAAAGTTCTCCAGGTGACTCCGGGGAGCAGCGGGAAGGCGACGGGGACAACCCGGGTGAAGGCGAGGGCGAAGGGGACAAGTCCGATGAAGGCGACGGGGAACCCGGTGACGGGGAACCCGGCGAGGGCGAAGGCGATGGAGAATCTGACGGTGACGGGGACGCCGAAGGCGATACCGGGGATGCACCGGCAGCTCCCGGGGCAGGCACCGGTAACTACGAGGCGATGGAGAAGTACTTCTCGCTGGAGAGCGCCGAGGCCGAGACCGAGAACTGGGCGCAGGACGAGGCGGCAACCGACCGCATAACGGCGACAGTGATGGACGCGCTGGACAAGGGAATGTTCGATAGGATGCGTGGAAAGCTCCCGCTGGCCCTGCGCGATGCCAACCGGCTGAAGGTGGACACCGCCGCGATGTTCAGGAAGTTCCTTACGAGCGTGATGGATGACGAGACCAAGTCTAGCTGGGGCAGGCGGAACCGGAAGTACATGAGGTACGGGGTGATTGCCCCGGGATACCTGTATGACGAGACGCCGAGGATACTCGTTTGCGTGGACGTGTCCGGGTCGATGTACGTGGACAACCTGATAGGCGAGTGCCTGAAGGTCATGGACGCAGTGTGCAACGGGATATCGGTGGACCTGGTTTACTGGGATGCCGTGTGCAGCCCGGTGTTCGACACCCCCAAGACTATCAAGGAAGTGGAGATTTACGGTGGCGGCTATACGAACCCCGACTGCGTCCTGCAGAAGCTGGGTCCCGACAGGTTCAAGTACGACGGGCTGGTGTTCATAACCGACTGCGAGTTCTCATGGAACGAGCCTCCCCGGGCGAAACAGATTATGATACTCCGTGCCGGTGACAGGAAGTACGACTTTCCTTCCTGGTGCGTGTACAAGGATGAACTGAAGAATTTCATAAACAAATAGTCCAATGAGAATCGAAGAAGCGAAAGATATCGAGAGTGTTGAAAGAGGTCTCCGGCTTGTGCGGGAGATTGAGTCGTGCGGATATACCGCATGCATCGCGGGCGGCTGCGTACGCGACCTTGTAAGGTGGAAGATTAGCCTTTCGCACGACCCGGACATACATGACGTGGATATAGCGACCAACATGCCCATGGAAAGGCTGAAGGAGCACTTCAGGTGCGCCAGCAACAACGGGGAGGCCCACGGTACCATCCTGGTGCTGTTCGAGGATGTTCCGTACGAGGTGACCCAGTACAGGGCCGACGGGAAGTACACCGACGGGCGGCATCCCGATTCGGTGAAGTGGGCCGATACGTTCGAGGAAGATACCCGGAGAAGGGACTTCACCATGAACTCGATGGGACTCGATTCCGATTACAATGTGCTGGACTACCACGGCGGGGAAGATTCCATACGTTTTGGCGAGATTGCAACCGTAGGCGACCCCATAGAGAGGTTCAACGAGGATGCCCTGAGGATTGTGCGTGCCTACCGGTTCGCCTCCCGGTTCGGAATGTCGATTTCCCCGGTGACTTCCGCGGCCTGCATGGCGCTTGCCGGGAGGGTCTCCCACCTTACCCCGGAGAGACTGCATGACGAGTTCTACAAGACTGCGTCGTACGGGGTGAAGGCGTTCGCCGAGTTCATCAGCTACCTCGCCGAGGGCGTCGGTCCGTACATATGCGGCGGCATAGACTGGAAGGAACTGTCCACCCAGATGCACCGCATAAGGTCCTCCCAGTTGCTCCAGTGGGACCCCGACTATGCCCTCGCGCTGGTCTTCGACACCGAGGAGCAGATGAGGGCCTTCCGGTGCAGCCTGGACGAGATAAGGGCGATGAAGTTCATCCACTCGTACTACCCACGGTACCTTGCCGGGGAGCTCGACCTGGTGGACTTCGTGGACGGCACCAACGACCCACGGTGGGACGCGCTGAGGGCCTATGCGATATCCAGGCAGGGGTTCTTCGTGCTGCGCCCCGACGAGGAGGCGAGGTTCCGCTCGTTCAGGTACAGGTATCCTACGGCCGGGGACATAAGCAAGGAACTTGAGGAGTCCGGGGTAGCATCCGGGAAGCAGTTTGGGGAGTACCTCAAGGAGGTCCGGAAGATGGCCTACCGGGAGATGCTGGCTAGGAAGGATATTGGTAAAGATGACCTGCATAAACTGGTTGCCGAAGCAAGGAGACAAGTCGACAGCCGATGCACGCAGTCCTCAGTATCATCTTCTGGCTCCTCGGAATAGCGGGAGCAGTGGCATTCGCATTCAACCTGGCCCCGCAGCTGGTTTCCGCCTTGAGGAAGAAGGCTACCGGGCTGACCTACGGGTTCTTCGCGCTGGCACTGGTGGGGAACATAGGTTCGTGCTCGTATGTATTCTGGACTAACCTGCAGACCGGGGTGTGGCAGTGGCCACTGTACGGGAACTACGGGGTTGCCACCGGGCTTACGGTGTCGCTGCTGGTGCTCCGGAAAAAGTACGGAAAGTGACATAAACTGTGTATAACAGTATGGAATCGAGGAAGATTTACCATGAACAAGCAGCAGAAGACCTACACAGCATTCATAGAGAGTGTATGCAAGAAGTTTAACCGGCCGGAGATGGCTCCGGCACTCCAGGAAGGGTTCCAGGCCTTCTGTGAGGCGGACGACAATGTTATTGAACATGGACAGGAAGCCGAGCATCTTGGCGATATCAATGTTATCCTTGACCCGAGCGATAACGATGGAAAGGGAGAGGACGTTGCTGCACTCAAGTTCTTATACAATGGTAAAATTGTCGGTCGTGAGTATATTACAGTGGGCAAGACCAAGTCCGGTGATTACGATTTTGGAAAGTATTTCCATTGGGAAGGGATAGAATCGCTTGATAACAACAACATGGTTCATGGGTTAGGTGGACTGGATGATAGCATTATAAAGAATAGTGAATGGTTCAAAAACAATGTTAGTAAGCATGCCGCTGAGGAAGCTGCCGAAACGGAGCGTATGAAAGAACATCAGCATCGATATGAAACTGACCCACAATATCGACGGCAATGCCGTAAAGAAACGGTGGACTGGTTCAAACAATTGTTTGACCGATAAATAGGTGAATTTCTTCAAAAAAAGTCCGCGGAAATGCTCCGTGGACTTTTCTCTTTTGCTATATTTGCTTTAGGAAAATTAAGAGGCTGCGATGAGAGAAGGCTACAGCATAGCCCAGTTCTACGACCTTATGAGGATTAGCCCCACCAGGCAGGCGATACTGCTGGAGGGCGAGACCGGCATCGGAAAGACGACCATAGTGAAGGACTTCGCAGAGAACGTGGCGAAGCTCCCGCTGTGCACCATACAGGTTTCCGAGGGAACCGACATGGTGGACGTGTTCGGCCTACCGGACATCTCCGGCGACCACACGATATACAAGCCGCCATCATGGTACATTCCCGGCCAGCGCTGCGTCCTGTTCATGGACGAGGTGAACCGCAACAAAACAATCATGAAGGGCCTGATGCGCCTGGCTACCGACCAGCGGATAGGCGACCTCGTATTGCCAGACGGCTCCTACGTGTTCGGCGCGATAAATCCCGAGTTCGGACAGAAGTACCAGGTGGTCGAGCTCGACCCGGCGCACCGTGCCAGGTTCATGCTGGTTGAACTCAACCCGACGACTGACGAGTGGCTGACTTTTGCAAGGAAGGAAAATGTCCACCATGCTATCCTGGAGTATATCGAGGAGCACGGGGAGGACCTTGACTCCTTCACCAACGAGAGCAACATGGTAGCGGCCAACGGCCGGTTCTACCACAACGTGCTGCCGTGCCGCCGCCAGTGGCATGCCCTGTCCCCGTACCTGTACAACGGGGAGGATTTCCCGGGAGGCAAGTCGAGGTTCGACGTGAACGCCTACGAGGACGCCGAGGACTTCCTGAGGGGAGTGGTGAGCGGCCTGGTTGGAGTAGGAGTTGCCGACCGGTTCGTACCTTTCTACTATGCATCGGGCGGAGGCATAAGCGCAATAAGGATTCTGGAAGGCGACGACGATACCTGGAGCCCGAAGGGTGAGCTGGTGAAGGAGATACGGAAGATGGCCGATACTGACCTGCCGTCGCTCACCAGGCTATCCGAGCGCGTATTCGGCAGGGTAGCCAGGTCGGAATCCGAACTGTGGAACGCACCGAAGAGCGGATACAGCGAGCTCGCGATGAAGTATTCGAGGAATGTATACAAGTTCCTCCACCTGTGCCCCCCGGAAGTTCAGAGCAACGTGTACTTCAGCATCGTGCGCCCTGCGACCAAGTCCGGCAACAAGTGGCCCAACCTTTTATGCAACGCTACGCCTGCACTGGTCGACATGTTTACCAAGGCGTGCACAAAGTCCAAATGAGGAGACAATAAATGGCTGCTATGGAAACAAATGAAAACACTACCGTACCTCCCGACGAGGACAGCGAGTACATCAAGGGATTGCCTAGTCTTGTCCGGGAGAGGATAGACGAGGCCCGGGCAATGGACTACGAGGACGGCGACAGCATCGTGCTGCTGCATGGCATGGAACGCGCCATGATTGGTACGGTCGAGAATGCCGCCGGGAAGATAGTAGCCGTGTACGAGGAGAGTCTCTGCATAAAGTGCATCATGGATGACATGTCGAAGCCGGAAGATGCCGGTGACGACTGGGGAGAGGACGACGCCTACACGGACGCGCTGGAGTTCTACGAGTACAATACCGTGCGTGCCCTGCCCTACATAGGCGAGAGCGCTCCCATCATTATACGAGGTTTCGTCGTAGACTCAGAACGATGGGAGGCCTTCAAGGATGCCGCAGGAAATTGACTATAACGCAGTTGTCCGCATGGCCGCCGGTGTCGGGCTCAGGCTCGGCAACCACGAGGGCCGCCCGGTGTTCGTCTACGGGAAGCCAGGGGGATTCGGTATGGAGTTCGCCTGCCAGTGGCTGACCGAGGACGGCAAGTACGACCCGCAGCAGGTACGGACACAACTCCAGGCGATGCTGGGCTCGGCCAAGCTGGACGAGAAGGTGTACGACTTCCTTCACGTGCAGTCGAACGTGGACAGGATTACCAAGGCGTGCAAGGACTTCGGTATGGTCTACGACAGCTCCACCGGCAGCTTCTACTACGTGAAGAAGGGCAAGGCCGTATTCGGAGTGGACCATGACTATATAGCCAGCCTGGTATGCACCGGCAAGGCATCGATGGATAAGCTGAAGGAACTGCTGGAGACGTTCCTGGAGACTGCCGAGTTCGAGGCGGAGTGCTCCCGGGTGGCATCCGGGGAGGACCTGCTTGAAGTCCGGGCGAAGCCAAAGAGGAAATCAAATGGAAAGAAGAAGTAACCAAGGTGTCACCGGGAGGAAGCAGCTCACGATAGCCGTTGACTTCGACGGTACTATCGCGCTGGGCTCGTGGCCGGACGTACACCAGGGGAAACTGAACCTCCCGGTATATCACTGGCTCATCAAGAGGCAGAAGAAGGGCGACCGGATAATACTGTGGACCTGCCGGGAGAACTACGGCGGCCGGCAGTTTCCTGACGGGGAGTACCTGAACGATGCGATACAGTTCTGCAACAGGAACAGGCTGTTCCTCTCGAACGTCAACCGGAACATCGGGGAGGCTCCCGGTGAGTACCAGGAAGGCTCCAGGAACTACGGGAGGAAGATATGCGCGGACGTATATATCGACGACCATTCGGTTCCGTTCAATCCGGAATCCCGGCTGGCCGTCTGGTGGTGGAAGATTTATTTCTGGCTCATGGACAGGAAACTAGCGAGGATGACATGATTAAATGGACGGACGAGAAGGTAACCAAGCTGGCCAGGAAATACCGGTACCAGCGTGACTTCCGAGAGAATCAATATAGCGCGTTCCACTATGCCTATCGGAACGGGCTTCTAGACTCCTTCACCTGGCTGAAGCTGAAGCGCCCTAAGGTACAGTCCGAGGAAGAATGCCGCCGTCTGGCCAGTCAGTGCAGCACGTTCAAGGAATTCAGGGAAAGCCACTTTTCCGAGTACATGTCGGCCTACCGCAAGGGATGGCTGAAGGATTACACCTGGCTTGCCCACGGCAGGTCGCCAAACGGGACATGGACGGAGACGTCCTGTCGCCGTGAAGCAAAGAAATACCGCTCGCTGAAGGATTTCAGCATGAAATCCACCAGCGCATACAGCAAGGCTGGAAGGGAAGGATGGCTGGCATCGTACGACTGGCTGGAGCGGAAGAAGTTCAGGCCGTCCGCAACTGGCCCAACCTATGATGAATGCATGGATGCTGCAAGGAAGTACAGCATGCAGAAGGACTTCCGGCTCGGCGACAAGAGGTTGTATATGTTCGCAGCCAAGAAGGACTGGCTTAAGGACTTCTCCTGGCTCCGTAAGTTGAAGGAACATGCTGCGCATTCCTACGGGGAATGCCGGGAGGTAGCCAGGCAGTACGGTACTCTACAGGAGTTCAGGGAAAACTGCAAGAGCATGTACCACTATGCGTACAAGCACGGATGGCTGAAGAAGTTCAAGTGGCTCAGAAGGTTACGATAGAAAGAGTCCCGCCGGCGGCGGGATTTTTGCTATATTTGTGTCAGTCAAGGAGTTACGTATATGTTTGTGCTGCTACATTCTTCAACCAGGCCGGGTAACCGGGCTCTGCAGGCGCCGGAAGTTGTCACCCGTAGCGACTACAAGAGTATGCTGGTAAGCAGGCTGTGCGACGAGGTCGAGGGCTGCATAGGGTTCGGGTCACGCGTGTATGCCAGGGTGCCTAACGAGGGAGAGACCAGGATAGAACCCCCTAACAACATGTATGCGCTGGCCTCCGCAGTGGACCGGGGTTGCACAGGGGTCACCGTAGAGGTTCCCGGGAGCTACCGGGAGCACTTTGTGATAGCAGAAATATAGTGGTTTCATCACCTGATGATTTTTTTGCTATATTTGGATATGTAACAAAAACATAATAACTCAATAGCAAGGAAACAGGTTGCCTAATGACGAAGACGGTACAGAAGGGCCGGAGCCACGAGCTGGAACACCTCCGCAAGGAGGTGGAACGCCTGTCTTCCGCCCTTACTGCAATAAAGAACCAGAAGGACGCTTACTTCCTCGAAATCCGGGAGGATGACGGGGAGAGCTTCCGCATAACGAGGACGTATTATCGCGCCAAGAAGGATGCGGTGAACGACCTCAACGTCGCCAAGCACGCTTTCTGCGAGGGGGACGAGGCATTGCTTGCCAAGTCGCCGGAGCAGGTAGCCAGAGGCAACGTAGACCTTACAATATCGCGGGACGACGGTCACGTGTTTCGCGGAATCATAACCAGAATAAAAATCATATAGGAGAGTTAGTCAAAGTATAGTAAAATATACCTAATGACCTTTTATCGAATCCGGGACTCTTAGCTCCGAACCATCTATCCTGAATATTCCGGTAGGCAACCAGAAGAAGCCTTCCTTCCTAGCCAGTCTGGACAACTCATCGGTACGAGGTATGGCGGGCAGCTCTAATTCGTGGTTCCTGGCGGCATTTATGTCCGCGTCAATCACGAGTCCACATAACGGGCAGATGTAGAGCTTTCCCTTCCTCGCCTTCTTGAGTACGTGGCCGCACCCGGAGCAGCGTTGAGAACGGTAGGCGTTCGACTGCGGATTTATTCGGACACCGAACTCCTCCGCGACTTGCGCCAGCCTGATGACTATCTCCGGGTTGGACCAATGTTTAAGTTTTCGTGAAGTATTCCTTCCGTATTTGATGTTGTCAATCTTCTCCAGGCCTATTTCCTTAATGCCTGAGAAGTTCAGCCGCTTGATTGCGTAGTTGATATAGTTCCTTCTCTCGCACTGGCAGCGTTCGAATGCCTTGGAACCCTTCGTCTTGCGGCACATCTTGTCCGTTATCGTGTCCAGGTTGACTTTCAGTTTCCTGGTAGGCTCTCCCTTCCTGGGAGCATCTAGAACCATGTCGGCCGTAGTCTGGCCGTCAGATAGGGAAATGCAGGTAAGTAAGCCCTGGTCTGCACCGACCTTCTCTCCTTCTTCCTTCTGTGCGAATTCCTTCTGCCAACGGAGCTGGATTCCGTACTCGTCGATGAGGTACCCGTTACAGGCTTCCCACGTCCCGTCGAGATACTTCGCCATGTGTTTATGACGGCATACAGGAACGTTGAATATATCAAGACCGGTGGACCTTATCTTCAGGAATCCATAAAATTCCCCTTCGGGTGTTGGGTAGAACTCGGCACACTTGCTTGAAATCTCTATACCCGCATCCGATAGGTCGGGTTTGGAAGGGTTCCTCTCCTCTATGACTTCCCACAACCGTTCGAGATAATTGCCTTGTGCTGCTTCCTTGTCGAATACGTATAGCCTCTTGGCGTTCTTCGAGCAGATGGCGCGAAGCTTCCCGCTTAGCTGGGTAACCAGAGAACTCATCATCCTGGCAGAAAGCCAGGTATCTATCTCGAACCTGTTGTAGTCCAGGTACTTCGGAAGCTCGTACTTGAACTTGTCGGGATTGAACTCGTGCCAGCCGTCCTCTTCCTGCCATCGGTATCCGTTCGACCATATGTCGTCGCAAATCAGCTGCATCACGCGCCGCCATTCGGCAAGGAGGCGGTCTATCGACTCCCTCTTGCCGGTATTGGCGAACTTGAGCGTATGTCTGGTGGCGCGAACTATCATGGCTACTAGTCTTCCGAGTTGAGTGCTTCCTTCATCTTGTTCGCCTTGTTGTGCCCCCTACGGGCTCCGTACAACCGGCAACAGAAACTGGTCACGATTGCTATCATGTCCTTGATGATGTCCTGCTCGTTGTTGTCGTTCGGATACATCACGTCTATCGAGCAGCCGTTTCGCGAAAGCAGCCTCTCTATGTAGTTGAAGCCGAACCTGGTAAGCCGGTCCTTGTTCTCGCAGATGATTGTTGTCGGCTCCGAGTAGAGCATTTCCCAGAATTTCGGCCTGTTGTCGTTCATGCCGGAAGCAATTTCCTTGTAGATGGCATCCACCTTGTAGCCGTTATGCGCGGCATAGTCCTTGCACCGTTCTACCTGACGGTTGAGGTCGTCCTTCTTGTCGTGACTGCTTACACGGGCATATATTACAATCCTGGGTCGGTCAAGTTCGGAATGGTTCGGGGTTATCGTGACGAATATGCTCTTGGTATCCGGGTCCTGGTAGGCATTGAGTATCTTCCCCATGTGGAACCAGCGGTGGGCCGTCCTGTACTTTATCCCATGCTCCTTGGCATATGTCGATAGCTTGATGTCCATATACTATCCTGTTTATATATGTTCATGACATAAACTATGACATTTCATGAAAATAGTTGGTATGAATGAGTATTTTTTGCTATATTTGTGGTGTTATGATGGAGACCATATGGACACTAGAAAGACTAGACCGGCAGCGGTTAAAGATTTCGCCGAATATTTCAACCGACTGGTTGAACTTGGCATGGGCGACCTTGTAGTATTGATTAATGACAATCTCGGCCGAAACTATCCTATCGAATTGGACCTGTCTCTTGGAAAGAATGAACAAGGGCTGCGCTCTGAGTTCGGCTCCATCTATACTGACGGTGTGAACCTAGGAGGTTAATATGCCGGTACCTGTATCAAGAATCATGAAGCTCGGGACGCCGCGTCTTGACCTCCCGACCGGTGACTATCCGGCCATCATCGTCGCCATGATATACCCGAAGGAAGTCAACGGTGCATGCAACAGGACCCGCGGGGAATATATCCTCCAGGTCCATACCAAGGACGACATGGTGTGCTACGTGGCCACCAAGCCGTTCGACATCTCTATAAACGAGAGCAGCCCGCTGTATACATTGCTGTGCGGACTCAGCAACACCCATTCGCCCGACCAGCTCTTCGCCTGGCTCGAGAGGAACGAGTACTTCATCGACGACATGTTCGACGAGACCGACTTCCTGGGTGCCGCAGTGATGGCCCACGTGGAGCGCCGGGAGAAGCGCAAGGTCAACGTTCCCGGGCAGTCCAAGTTCTACAACCTTGTTACCGAGTTCGCTCCCATCGACGAGTCCAAGGAACCAACCCTGAATACCGGGAGGCTCATCCCGGCAGGATTCACGAACTCCTCCAAGTACGTAATCGAGAAGCTCGAAGAGCTTGACGTGGACGAGGGCTAGCATGACACTGGGTCAGGCGCTATTCAACATGAACGACGGTATCCACATGGTTACCGACTTCATGTGGGTTCGTAACGGCAAAATTACCTACACCAGCCCGATGCAGGAGATGCTCCCGGTGAATACCAGCATGCACCTCATATCGCGCAACGACTTCCTGGAGTACCTGGAATCCGTGGGCGCCACGTATAGCGACCTGGAGAAACCCTACGGGACCTACAACACGTTTGCCAAGGCGGACGACACAGAGGACTACTTTGCCTACTACGACAACGATAGATAATACCCCGTGGTTGCCTACCGGTTCACCTACCGATAAGGACAGGAAGGAACTCGGCGAAGTACTCGACATGTGGACCTCGATATCACCGGTATGTACAGTATCGACCGAGACGCATGACCAGTGGAACCATGACCTTCTATGGCGCGGCCACATCTTCGGCCTCGTTACACAGGGGTTGGGAATGATAGGGTTTACTTCCAAGGTATGCCTCGGGAGGGACCCGTATGCTTGCAAGCCGGTCTCCATAGCGGACATGCCTGAAGTCTATGGGGGATTTTGTGGGTATGTCTCCCGGATGGAGGCCATGGTGCGCCAGTGGCCAGACGTCCTATTGGATGCCGCCGGCAACATCCGGCTGCTATACGGGAAAGGAGAATACGGGCTAATCGAGTTCGCCATAAACGAGGTGAAGTTCAGAAAGGTCAAGAGCGTAAACAAGCACAACCCGAGGCTGAGTACATGGGAATACGCAGATTTAGAAGTAATGGAAAGGTACACGGAGAGCATCGTGGACCAGATAGACGCGAAGGACGACCAGAAGCTGGCCGACGAGATAAGGGGACTGCTGACGCTGTAGACAAGGAGATTGATGCCGCCGAGAAGGAACTGGAGGAAAGGAAGCTCCCGGTGAGGATGCGTGACTCCCGGATGGCTCCCGACGACGGGGTGGAGAACTACCTGACGCAGGCCGAGGAGATAGCCAGGTCGGTCCGGGTGGCCGCCACGATGGACAAGCTGAAGCTCCTCAGGGACTTCAAGCGGTACAAGGAATACGGCGAGGAACTCAAACATCAAGCAAAGGATAGGAAAGATGACTAAGGATATGCAAGGATGGCTGCAGGATGCTCCGGGAAGAGCGTTCCTGACTGCGAAGATTGAACTTGAACGGGCCGGATACGTGCAGGTTAAGTCCGTGCGCAACCGTGCCACCAAGAATACGGTTGTGTCGTTCCGCAAGGCTGAACGCGGGGAGGACCCCGCATACACCATCGAGATGGAACACGACTGGATATATGACAGCTACGGCATAGGCAAGCCGGGCAAGGTTGTCAGGACCAGCGAGATGTCCGGGGGGTTGCGAAATGACTATACCTGATGCCTTCCTCAAGGTTGCCGATGCGGCCGTACAGACAGGCTGTGGGATACTGCTGGCCAGGATATTGAGGACCATGGATTATCCGGTTTCTGACCCGTCAGGCGAGGACGGACTGCTGGACGAGGATGAACTACTGACTGTAAGTCCTGACCACATGTGTATAGTTGGGTGTATGCTACTGGGAAGGTTCTACGAGCCGATGTCAGGCATCATGCCGCGGGTTCCTGTGGAATGCGCTGATAAGATACGTAGAGGTATGGAGCGCATAGCGAAGGGGCTTACATCGGAAGGTGTGTCCGACTCCGCACTGGAAGCGGACATGGACAACAACATGGACCTGCTCTAGCGGCGCTTCCTGTCCTTCTCGCGGTAGCGCTTGCGCCAGCTGTCCCTGTCGCCACGCATGTAGTCCAGCTTGTCGCTGTAGGAGTCTCGGGTGCTGTATGCCCTGTCGCGGGCCTTGTTCGCCCTCTCTACGTCGCGGACGGCCTTGTCATACTGGCGGCCGGCCCGTCGGATTTCAGACAGGATTGACGTTCGGAGCGAGTCAACGTCGCGCATGATGTCATACGGGGCCTGCCGGTAGCTCCCGGTGGCAGCCCGGTCCTCCCTCCTGGCATTCTTCTCGTAGAAGCGGTCGAAGATGTCGTTGACCTTTTCCTCGAGACGCTGCGAGGGGGACTTCCCGGAGCCGAACAGCCAGCCGAACAGTCCTTCGACCATTGGCCGGCCCGCGATGCCCTCATAGGCTTCCGACAGTGCCTTCTCGATTGATTCCATGGATTCCCCGGGAGTTTTCCGGTAGTTTATGGATGGCTGGAGAAAATTGCTATATTTGAAGAAAACTTAAACCAACCTAAAGAGGTACCAAATGAACACCAAGACAAAAGTAATCATCGCAACCACGTGTGCCGCCGTCCTGGTAGGCTCCGCGCTGTCCTTCAAGAAGATTAAGGCCGGCGTCACCAAGATTATCAAGGCGGAGGAACCGGAGGACGAGGAAGACCGCAAGGCCAAGTTCGACAGCACCAACGAGTATGTCGGCGATAGCTGCGAGGCAGAAGCCTGCGACTGTGCCGCACGCCGTCAACGCCGAGCTGAATCCATGTCGGCTATTGAACCCTGCTGTGATTCCGCAGTCATGGGCAAGACCCGCCTGGTCGACTAGCATAAACTCCGGACGAGGAATTACAATGGCTATTACTGTTATCTTTTCGGACCTTGGGGATGTGGACTGCGCGAGCATCCCGAACCTCTGGGCAGGCATTCCTGACGTCAACGTACTCAGGTTGACCATGGATTCTCCCTTTACCCGGGAGGACGTCCATGAAGCCATCCGCAACGAGTCGGATACGCTCATCATGGCCGGCCATGGAACCCCGGCAGGCCTTCTTGGCTACGTCGCCCCTCCGAAGGAGGAAGAGGACGAGGAAGCGGACGAACTTGAAGCCGGCGATACCTTCGGGTACAATACCGCTCTCGGCCCTGCAGCGTCGAGGAAACGCCGGCCGTACCCGGGATACCGCCACCTCGATACCGTCGTCGACAGCATGATGGCCAAGGACATCCACGCCGACAAGGTAATCGCAGTATGGTGCCATGCGTCCAGCTTCGCCAAGGCGAACAACCTGTACGGGTTCTGGTCCTCCATGTTCATCTCCAACAGCTCCGAGGCACGCTACTGCGGATATCCCGGAGTTCCCAACGAGATTATCGTGAAGGAGACCGTGAAGTTCTGGCGCGATGCCAACGTGCTACTCAAGGCAGGAGTTCCCCTGGAGGAATGGGTCGACCGTCTCAAGTCCGTAGCCAACATGAACTACCCGACCACCAAGTACAACTACGACGGGCTGATGTACTTCCCGAAATAGCTGAGTTCATGAAGTGATTTATGAAATCCCCCGGTATACCGGGGGATTTTTGCTATATTTGTTTAAAAAAGATTGGCAAAATGAACGACTTCATCATTCTGGACCACGAGGAAGGTCCAACAAATGTAAATTAAAATTTTACATTTAAACCCTTGACAACAGGGTATTTTTAATATAATTTTCAGAGAGAACAAACAACAAAGGAGCACACCATGGCATACCGCAACATCGCATCTCTCTTCGGAGGCCGCTGGATTAGACCGGAAGATATCCGCGTCATTACCTGGAAGTTCCCGGCGAAGCTGTACGACGTGGAAGTCTACTTCACCGACGGCTCCAGTAAGCCCCTCGCAGAATGCACTGGCAAGGAAAGGAACGTCGAGAAGATTGTAATCTCGTATATCGACGGTACCGGCAAGCAGGATATCGAGCCGTACGTCGAGCATGTCTACGGGCCGGTAAACGGGCACCAGTTCCTCGCCGGCACATTCGACCGAAACCCTGTGCTCTACTTCTACGAGCGCGGCAAGGACGAGTTCCACCCGCAGACACGCAACGAGGACCCGAGGAGCATCGCCATGTTCCGTGAGGCCGCCCGCAGGCGCTTTGTCGACTTCGTCGGCATGGACGGCGTCGACACCGGGAAGAAGGACGGCACGCTCCACATCCCGCTCAACATCTTCAACAAGGCGGGACGCAAGAACCTGCTCCGTATCCTCGAGAACCTGGACAACGACGGTATCAACGTGTTCGTGGACGTGGAATTCGACCATAGCACCATAGACCAGCTCCAGCGCCTCGATACCGAGATGGAACTCATCCGTGTCGAGGAATCCATCGAAAATGAACCCGTGCAGGAGGAACTCTGATGGCAGTCTACGTGAAGCAGAAGAAGGACCGCTGGCTCCCGGAGGAGGTTGCACTACTCCGCATAGGCCAGGTACCCGAGGGACGAACCCTCGCTGCCGCCCGGGCCAAGGCCAAGACGCTCGGCATCACCCTGTTCGACCGGGAAGGCCCGGGTACCAGGTGGACCCCCGATGAAATCGACTCCCTGGAGAAGGGGGTGCAGCCTCCCGGACGCTCCCAGGTGGCATGCACGTACAAGGGGATATCCCTTGGCCTGGACGTAAGGTTCGACGACGACGGCAACATGTATGTCACCCAGAAGGTACCGGGAGGCGACCGCAGGAAGTCCCTGCTGGAACGCGCCAGGAAGTACGCCATGATGAAGGACTGCGGTCAGTCCCTGGCGGAAATAGGAAGGCGCGACGGTGTGTCGCGCCAGCGTGTGAACGAGATTATCGGCGAGCTAACTATTCGTCGCTGAACGCCTCTACGCGTCCGTCCGGGGAGACTTCGGCCTCGGGAAGGATTTCCCCGCCGTCAACCATCCGCTGCACGTCCGACTCGGACGATGCGGTGAACAATTCCTTCCAGTCGGTTTCCAAGGACGCCCCTTCGTTGAACGGGGCGTTTCCGTTGTACCTGTCGGTCACCCCGTAAATCCCCACGGGCTTCCCGGTAGCAGCCGCGACTGCGCCAGCTATGCTCCCGGAAGTTTCCGGGGTGCACCGGGAGACCATCACCTGGCCGTCCACGGTGACGCACAGGAGCTTCTCCTGGACTTCCTTCCCGGTATTTTCCAGGTATTCCCCGGTCTCGTCCTTGACCACCCCGGAATCCTCCAGCTCGGACAGGTATGATTCGGGTACCGTGCTGGTCTTGACCATGTCGTCTGAATCGGGGAAGTACTTCATGATTACGTGCGACTCGGCGGTGGACAGTATGCGGAACTGCATGCCGCCCTCCCTCAGCTTCATCACGGCCTTCCTGAGCTTCGGGGCGGCCATGCCGACTACGTTCACTGCACCTGCCTGGTCCGCGGGGGCCACCAGGAGGAATTCCTTTTCGCCTGCCGGGATGCTCCGGGAGGCAACCCCGTCCTGGATTATGGGCTGGTCGTTTGTCACGGTCACCTGGAGCCCGAGGTCGCGGTTGATTTCGTCCGCGAGCTTTCTGAACTCCTCGCCATGACCCATTTCGTCCTCGGCCAGCTGCCGGTAGTGGAATTTGCCTTCCGCTGCGCCCTCGGTTGCCATCCTGGTCACTGCCATTGTAAGGAGCAGATGAATCATCTCGTGGGCCATGACGTTCATGAGCTGGAAGGGGGTGAGGCGGAACTGGTTGCTGAACTCGATTTCGTAGTCAGTGGAGGTCATCTCATGGATTGCCCCGTCAGGTGCAGTCATGTACTGGATGTTGGCCTTGAATTCTCCCAGGTAGTCGTCGGTATTGCCGAAGGTGAACTCTACGTCAACGGGGAATTCCACGCCCATTGTGTCGCCCCGTTCGGCGAACCACTGCTGTCTGAGGGCGGTATACATCCTCTGCAGGGTAGGGATTCCGAATTCTCCCGGTGTCTTCAATGTTTCTGCTTTCTTCTCGTATGTCAGTGGCATGTCAAGTTCCGCGGTTTTCTACCAGTTTATCCGGTTAGCAAGATTCAAAACGTATAAACTGCGGGTAATCGCGATTAAACCATGGAGATTTCCATATGAAGCAGACATTCGACCAGTTCCTCGCTATGCTCGAGAGCAAGGCCTCAACTCCGGAAAGGAAGGCCGACCTCCACGCTGCGCGCGAACTCTACCACAAGGGCGCCCTGACCGAGGGCTGGACCACCATTTCCGACATCGGCAAGTGGGGCCGCAGCAAGCTCGGCAACGTGTTCGGCGGCGCCGGCAAGGACAGCACCAAGTACGGCAACGCCACGAAGGCTCCCGAAATCAAGGAGCGTGACGACGCCAAGGCAGCCCGCCTCCGCGAGGTGGACGAGAACCTCAACAAGGCAGGCAAGCTCGTCATCGACGCTACCGAGTGGAACCCTGGCCAGGTCGACGCATGGGTAGACTGCCGCCTGAAGCCGGCAATCATCAAGTCCCTCAACACCGAGGGCGGCTTCCTCACTTCCGAGGAGAAGAAGGCCGCCTTCAAGGAAGAGAAGAAGAAGTTCGAGAAAATCTACAGGAACGCCGACAAGTCCGACAAGAAGGTCTGGGAAGACAACATGGCCGACGCAATGAAGAAGGCCGAAGAGGACGAGGCATACAGGAAGGAAGAGGAACAGGTGAAGGCAGCCGATGAAGCCGACCGCAAGGAACGCGAACTCGCCGCAGCCGCCCAGGAGAAGCGTGACGCGCTCGACAAGAAGGACGAGGGCCATACAGCGCTCGACCCGGTGAACGGCTCCGAGCTCGACTCCAACATGCGTGCCGCCACGGCCCGCTCCGAGGACTTCAACAAGGCCGAGGAGGACCGCAAGAAGAACACCATTACCGGTGACGACGGCAACACAATCAACATCGACGACATCATGATGAAGTTCCCGGATGTCGCCTCGGTGAACGACAAGGGCCTCCGTGCCGCCTTCGAGAGCGTCTACGGCGACTCCGCCGGATACAGTGACGGTGAAATCCGCGCAATCTGCGGTTCCTGCTACCGCCGCCTCAAGAAGTAGTATTCGGAAAATCAAAAAAATTAAAAATCCCGGGAATTCTCCCGGGATTTTCCTTTTCCACACAAATAATGTACTATTGCCGGACCATTTCCCGGATGAAATCCTCGATGTCTATCTCGGTATTCCCTAGTTTTTCCAGAAGGATTCTATTGTCCCTAATGAACTGTTTAACTGCATCTATGTCGGATGCAGACAGTTCCATATCGGGGGATTGTACCAGGATGCGCGGATTATCCTCGATGGACATCGGAATCATGTCACGCGTGATTGGACGGTCACCCTTGTCTCGCTGAAACTTGATTCTGTTTGCATGGCCAGACTCCTTCCATGCACCGCTGTCGTCAACATAAATGTTCACCGGCAATCCAGTCTTGTTCTTTCGGAGGCATGCCATCTCAAACAATGAATCACCAGAATCATTGAACGTGGCATTAAACCCTTGCCTTACAGCGTCGGCAAATACTGACTGTCGATTGCAGTCGTCTAGCATAGAATCAAAATATTTTTGAGATACGGGCATATTTTTGCAATACCACTTTTTCTCACAGTTTATTACGAGAAGTCCTGGTTGAAGCACCAGTCGCTCTCCTCGCAGTACTTCTTGCGGAGCTTCTGCAGGGCCTGCTTGTGTTTGCTCCTGATATAGTCCTTGCTGCTCCCGGTGACTCCGGCGATGGACGCGAAGGACCACGTATGGCCGCTCATGCGCCCGTCGGTGTCGGCCTCGTCCTTCATGTAGCACTTGTCGACGATGTCCTTCTCCTCTTTGTCGAGGACGCAGGAGATGCTGTCGGTGATTGTCCGGTATTCCCTGGTGGCCGAGTAGTTGACCACGGAGTCGGCGGCTTCCCCTTCGAGGGTGTCGAACAGGGTGAGGCTACCGCCTTCCTTGACGGACTTGTAGCCGGACTCGAGCTTGACGTACTTGTCGCACTTGTTGGCCTTCACGATGTTCTCCGGGAGGTGGATGAGTCGGTCCTCGTAGCATTCCTTGTTCATTGCGGAGAACACGTGGTTGCGGAGGAACGTCCAGAAGCGGTTTCCCTGGGTCGGGTCGAACAGTTCGATTGCACGGTCGATGGCCAGCATAGCGGCGGAAATGAGCTCCTCCACGTTGCCCTTGAAGTGCTTGTACTTGTCCTTGCTGGCCATCTCCATGATGGCCGGTAACTGCTTCTCGAACAGTAGGTTACGGGCTATTATGTCGCCCTTCTTGGCCCGCATGATGATGGAGTTCTCGGCATCAGCCGTGTATGCCGCCTTGCTGGCCCTGGTGTATACCTTCCTTACCCTGTCCTTGAACTGCTCCGTTGCCTTTTCCATTCTTTCGTCTCCGGTTAGTTTGTTGTTAAGTTGTGTTCTTTTGAAAATAATTTCGTGATAGAAATATAATAAATAAATCCATCACGAAACATATTTTTCAAAAATAATTTGTAAAAAATTATTACTCCTGCTCGATGAAGAGTTCGGGGTGGACCCTGCGCATCGAGGAAAAGCCCTGGCGGCTCACCACCATGCTGTCGAGCAGGCGGATTCCGAGTAGCTTTCCGGCCTCGATTAGACCCTTCGTGAAGGAGGCATCCTTGCCGGAGAACTCGAGGCTCCCGCTCGGGTGGTTGTGCGCCACGATGATGCCGGTCGCTTGGTCCTCGATTGCGTAACGGTATACCTCTCCGTAGTTTACGCACACGCCGCCGGCGCTCCCGGTAGCGACAAGGTGACGCCCGATGAGCGTGTTCTCGGAGGTGACGGTGAGGACGACGAGGTTCTCGACCATCTTGTCCTTGAGGTCGCTGAGGCGCCACGCGACGATGTCCGGGTTGGACAGCGGCAGCATCATGGTGCCGAATACGAACTTGGTGGACATCCCGGCGGCAGCCGCAATCTTTCGAGCGGTGACCATCGGTACCTTGAGCGCGGAGGCTATCTGCTCCGGCTCGGGAATCGCGCGGCATGTCGCGAGGTAGCTAACCGCGCTTTCGGCCACCCGGCGGTTGCCGAGCAGTGTGGCCATGAGTGTGATTGTTTCGCTGTTTGCCATGATTGACTCCTGTTGTTGAAAAATCGAAATATTTTCCCTGCCTATGCGTACATGACCGTCTCGGGTCCCTGCACCCAGCCCAGGTCAGCGAGACGCTTTCCTGCCGCTGCGCATGCCTTAATCTCATCGTCCGTAAGCATGCACCCGTGCAGTCTCGTCGGCACGTCGCCGTCCGGGCCCACGTAGAGCATGTCCCCGCGTCCGCACAGGGTCTCCGCTCCCCCGCGGTCGATGATGACCTGGGAGTCGGTCCTGGAGGCCACCTTCAACGCCACGCGGGTGGAGAGGTTGGCCTTCAGGGCGCCCTTCACCACGTCGGCGCTAGGACGCTGCGTGGCCAGCACCAGGTGGATACCCGCGCTCCTTGCCTTCGCAGCGAGGACGGAGAGGGGTTCCTCGAATGCCGCCCCGAAGGACACCATAAGGTCATAGAACTCGTCGATTACCACCACGACCCTCGGGAAGATGTTCCCTACGCTGTAGTGGCGGCCCTCATAGTCGAAAACGATTATTTTTTCCGCGTCGCGGATTACCGAGTTGCACGCATCGAGACTGTTCACCCCGACGTGGCGGAAGAAGGCCATGCGGAACCTCATAGTCTCCACCATGTGCTCCACCACCTCCACCGCGTCATCGGTGCCGTACGCGACGTTCACCGCCAGGCCGCCCTCGCGAGTCATCCCCCCGATGGAGGGATGGCCGGAAAAAGAATTAAATTCCGTGCCCTTCGGGTCCACGATGATGACCCTGGCCTCGCCCGGGAAGTAGTTCGTCACTATCCCGCAAATCAAAGAATTCAGGAACACGGACTTGCCGGAGCCGCTCTGCCCGGCCACCAGCATGTGCGGGGCCTTCGCCACGTCCACCGTGTACGGCCTGCCGGCAGTGTCCACGCCGAAGCACACCTTCAGGCCCGCCCCGCCGCCGCACGGCACGACTACGCCGCTCGGGACAGCCACGCGCTCCATGTTCGGTACCTCCACCGCGAGGCACACCCTGCCGTTCCACATCGTCTCTCCGATGTAGACCTTCGCGGAGCCGACCCCGAGACGCAGCCCGAGGTCCCTGCGGAGGTTCTCTATCCTGGAAATGTGCTCCGTGTCCTTGCTCAGCTCGAGGATGTACGTCGACACCACCGGGCCCCTCTCGGTGCCCACTACCTTCGCCCCCACGCCGTTCGACCTGAAGAACGCGTCGATGCGGCTCCCCATGTCGTCAGCCGGGAACTCCGGCATGATTCCGCCGAAGATGCCGGAAGTGGACTTCCTCCACACTCCAAGGTATCTCGGGTCGTGCCATTCGCTGTAGTAGGACATATCGCTATTCTCCGTTAAATTTGACGTTTTTCCTTTACATTCCCTCTATGCCACAGGGAATCCTCCCAGGCATCCCCCGGGCGTACCCGGTAGTTCCCGGGAGCTACCTCCCGTCCCACCCGACATCCACCTCCCGGTAGACATCGCGGGTGTTCCTCCGGTGCATGTCGGGCCCCTCGTAGTATTCGACCTGGCGCCTGTACACCGAATCAGCGCACTTCCCGAACAGCCTAGGCTTCGTCCGGTGGGATATGTCGAAGAAGATGTCCCCCGGCACTCCACGGGAAGTGTACCGGCCCGGGTTGTCTCCCTTCCGGTAATACTTCGCGCCAAGGACGCGCATGCGCCCGTCCCCCGACGAGGTAACAACTATGTCCGGGCAGTGGGAAACCACCCCCGTCACCATCACAGCCTGAGGGCCCGGATAGGCGGCATCGTACTCGCAGGTGAATCCCCTGCACTCGCCGCCCTCCCTCACCATTATCACCTGGCGCAGGTGCCTCACGGTCACGTCCGGGCAGCGCCAGGCGTATTCCCCGGTGTAAGGGTCGGTATACCTCCCGGCAGGTACATCGAGGTCCCCCAGGAACACGCAGTAGCGCCTCCCGTCCTCCACCCGCAGCTCCCCGGTACGCCCCGGGAGGTCCCAGGCCGTACTGGTTGCACCCGGGATGTAGGGCATAGAGAAATTGAAGTCCGACGGAACCGGGTCCGCCGGGCATATGCCGGCGAAGGCCAGCCCGAAGGCAATCGTGGCAATCCTATTCATGGGTGACCCCCTTCATGGAAACGGCACGCTGGACGGCCCGCAGCACCGCCCCGGAAACCTTGCCGTAGGGCTCCACCTTGCCGTGGGCCCCGCGGCAGTCCAGCGACAGCGAAAGCGCCTGTATGCCCCCGTCCGTGCGGAGACGGAATACAATCCTCGGGACCACCGGGGAACCTCCCGGGAGACCCGCGCGGGAAAGGAGCGCCTCCCTCTCCCCGTCAGTCGAGAAGGCCATCTCGGCTATAACCGTGGCCTGGCCGTTCCTCCTGCGCGTGGTCGTGACGCTGAAAATCTTCACGTATCTCATATCTCTCTCCTTTCCTGCCTTGCAATCCACGTATCCCGCCAGTAACCTCCCGGAAGCATCCCCCGGGAAAACCCGGTGGTTCCCCGGGAAATCCCCCTGGAGGACACGGGAAGGTCCCCGGCACGTGCCGGGGGCCCTCCGGGAGACGTAAAATTTTCCTTACAGCGGGGGCATGTCCTCGAAGTCCACTATGCGCTTGTCAATGAACCATTCCTTGCCCTTGTGGTTCTCCACCTCGGCCCCGGTGTACTGCATGGCCCAGTCCCTCCCGAAACGGGCCATGAAGATGTTCCTGGCCTCCTCGTAGGCATCCGGGCATTCCCTCTCGTAGGGGACGGTAACGCGCACGTAGATGTCCTTGTTGGGGCTGTCACAGCCGAAGGTGAAGTAGTAGCTAGTCTTTCCTGCCATATTTGACTCCTTGATGTATGTTCCTATTGTATATATCGTCTCGCCCGCCGAAAATGTAAAGCGCTATGCCGACGCCATGCGGGAAACGACCTCGCCCAGGGCAGTGCGGCTGAACTTGCAGCGTTCGCGCATGCTAGGCTTCCCGGGACCGTCATGGCGGCTCACCAGCACGGAAGATTCCTCCTTCACCCGGCCGTCCCCGGCATAATCCAGCTCGAACTCGAAGGTCCACCTGGACTTGCCCCCTGACGTGGACACGCAGGCCACCAGCCCGCGCTTACCCCCCGCAAAAAGGTTGCTGCTGTAAGATATCCCGTTGCTTTCCTCCGGAGAAAGCGCCCCAGCCATGCACACCGATACCATCAGGCGGAGGTCCGCCAGCAGTACGTTCACGTGCTTGACTGCATTTCCGAGGTCCTTGCCGTAGTCTATCCTTGCACTCATGTCATATCTCCTTGTCTATCTGTTTGCAACTCCCCTATCCATCCCGGGCAACCCCCGGAGCATCCCCCGGGACATCCCGGTGGTCCACGCGGAGACGGCACAGGAGCCTCTTGTACTGCTCCCTGCCCCCGACGTAAGCCTTCATCCGTATCCCGGTATCCCACCCGGAGGGTCTGCCGTGAGGGTAGGAACACCCCAATATCTCGAACTGCTCCGGGCACAGCCGGTTCAAGGCCGTCACCGGGACCCCGAACACCCCGTAGTAGTCCGACGGGATGCACTCCGCCCACGGAACGTCTATGGCGTCGTACCGGTCGTACCTACGGTAGCCCCTGCACTTTTCCGGCTTGTGCTCCAGGTTCCACCCCATGCTCTCCAGGTGCATCTCCCGGTGCCTCCCCGGATAGTCCACCGTGGTAAGCCAGCATACCCCGGACACCCGCATCACCGCCTCTCCGCCGACCTCCCGCTCCTCGTGGTAGCTCTCCGCGTACCCGTAACCCTCCGGCACACGGAAGAACATCCCGCGGTTGAAACCCGTCGCCCCCGCCCAGCACTCGCCGTCCCTTATCGCCGGGAACACCTCCGGGTACGTCACGCAGTTCACCGGGGCTATCACCGAAAAACCCTTCCCGGTACCAAGGAGCCACCGGGAGAAACCGTGCATCAGGCTGAAAGGGGGATTGGTCGCTATGAAGTCGCACTCCCCCGCAAGGTCCGTGCTCTCCGCAGAACAGTAGCTCCCGTCCCCCGCCATGTCCCAGGTCACCCATTCCCTACCGTCATAGGACCCGGCCTTCCCGTGCCCTCCCGGTACGTACCCGGAACACACCACGCGGGACAGCCCGAAAGAGGAAAAATTATCCGCGAAAAATTTCGGGAACGCGCTCTCTCCCGGGAGGTCGCACGGGCAGTACACCGCCTTCCCCTCGAGCGTCCCCTCCGGATATGCCGAGAACTCGGCCCCTATGTCCGACTCCCGAGTGTAGAACTCGTCGCTCCTGCTCTCCCGCGCCTTGACCAGCTGTCCACGTCCCATCCTATAGTCTCCAAAAATATTTTCCCGTAAGGAAAATATAGCATCTTACCCGTCGCTTACCTCGGTCTCCCCGGAAAGCAGCCCGGTGAGTATCCGGGAGTACCGGGAATGCTCCGAACTTCCCGGGTCGCACACACCGCAGGCCTCCGTGTAGTGAGCTATGGCCGCCTCCCGGGTGCCCCAGTGCACCGTCTCCCCGTAGCACGTCACGTCAACCCCGTGGACGGCCTCCATCAGCACCGAGGGAGTTCCGGTATGCACCGGGAGGGGAAGGCCGAGCCTGTCCATGAGGGCAACCCCGGAAATTCCCTCGATGGAACGGGTGAACTCGTCCGGGTTCACCCCGTCATCCAGGACTACCGGAATCTTCAATGTAAAATTAAATTTTCTCATGTCATACCCCGAAACATGCCGTGGCGGCCTCGTCCGCGGAGCGTCCCCCAAAGGGTCGCCAGCGATACGCAGACCGTCTCGCCTTCCGTAAACTTTGCCGTGCTCACGATTCTGTCTCCTTTTGTTTGAATCTTGTATTCCGGCGGGAATGCCCGGGAGCATCCCCCGGAAATCCCCGGTGGGCTACCCGAACTCCTTCTTCAGTTCCTCGTATTGCTTCCGGCGCCTGTCCTTCTCGATGGCTTCCCATTTCTTGCGGTCAGCCTCCGCCTTGGCCCTGCGTTCCTCCTCGACCTTGCGTTTCTCCTCGCCGTGGATGCGCTTCAGTTCCTTGTATGCCTCGGCACGTGTCTCCTCGCACATGCACTTTTCCAGGAGAGCCCCGTCCACGCTGAACGTCTCGTCGTATTCGGTATCGCCGCCCTGGATTTCCCAGTCGACCGTAATCACGTAGCGGTCACCCTTGCGTTCGATGCCCTTGAATGTATACCAGCCATGATTAGATATATACATGGCTCCGAGCTTCTCGGCTACCCAGTGCATGTCCTTCCATAGGCTGTCAATCGTCCTTTTCGCCTTTATGTAGGCGTCTATCTTTTCCTTTCCCGTCATAGCGAGGTCTCCTTTTCTGTTTCTATCCACCGTATCCTCCCGGTAGCCCCCGGGAGCATCCCCCGGGAAAATCCGGTGGGCCCTACCGGGGTATCCGGTACACATGCACCGAGCTGTACCAGTCGCCACCGGTAGGCTCCCCGAAACTCCTCTCGGACACCTTCCCGTAGCCGTTCTCCTCCATCACCCAGTCCAGGTGGAGGTGGTCGTGCTTCCAGTCCCCGTCCGCCACCGTGACCTCCACGTTCCCCTCGCGGGTCACGCTCCAGTCGTAGGGCAAGTCGTTGTCCTTGAAGAACTTGCTAACCTTGTCAATCAGTGTCTGCATGTCTATTCCTCTTACTGCATCTCCCCGTCGACCGGGACGATGGAATAGATGGTCTCGATGCAGTTCTTGGGCTTGATGACGATTACGTCGACCTTGCCGTCCACGAGCTGCATCTTCAGGTCGAGAAGGTCCTCCTCGTGCTCGTCCTTGTCGGTGATGCGGAAATGCACCGGGTTGCACAGGTCGGCACGGTAGGCCACCACGTCGACGTATTCCTCGTCGCAGTTCACCAGCGCGTCGTACAGCGTGAGGAACAGCTCGTCAGCGGTAGCCCTCCGGCCCGCCGGGGAGGCCAGTACCTTCGTGAAGTCCGGGAAGTGCCTCCTCCCAATCGAGAAGGCGCTGCCGCCCACGATTAGGCCGATGTAGTGTTTCAGTTCGCTCATGATAACGTCTCCTTTTCAGTTAAAAGTTTTTCCCTGCCTCCCGTATCCTCCCGGAAGCCCCCGGGAGCATCCCCCGGCACAACCCGGTGGCTACCAGTCCACCTTCTTCCCGGTGACCTTCTCGATAGTGAGGTTCTTCTTTCCGGCGGTGTGTACATAGAGATAGCAGAAGGGACCTCCGTCACCTACGATGAAGCGGTGGCCCTTTCCGTTCCACCCGCTGTACTCCGCGAGGCGCACGATGGTTCCACCGGTAAGGACCTTACGGGTCTCGTCCTGGATGGCGAGCATCATTTCTTCCATAGAGGAAAATGTTTTCCCCTTGCTCCATTCGGCAAGATGTTCAGTATATTTGGTGATGGCCATGATTCTTTCTCCTTGTTGAAATTCTCTGCCCACAATATCGCATATCCTCCCGGTACTCCCCGGGTGCATCCCCCGTCCATACCCGGTGATTCTCACCCGTAGTACTCCGACAACGCCTCCTCCACGCTGCCCCCAACGAAGTCCCGGTCCGCCATAGGGTCCTCTACAGAAAAAAATTCCCCGTAGTCAACCAGCGACAGACGACCCCACCGAACACGGTCACCATCCAGCCTCACCCCGGTAGCTCCCGGGAGACCCCTCGATTCCAAATAATCCCTAACCTTCTCCACGTTCCCCATATACCTATCCCCCTGTCACGAATATCCTTACCCCGCCAACGTCAACCTCGTTCACAGAGCCGGTGGCAACCGCGCCCTCGAGAGCCTCCAGCAACTCCCCGCACCCCTTCCCGCTCTCAATAGAAGGAAGGACGAAACGGCACCTCCCAGTACCCCCCAGGCTGTTGTGGAAGCCCACGACCGTAGTCCCCTGACCGTAAGCCTGCTGGCGCTCCACTATAGAACGTACCTCACGCGCCGCCTCCCGGAGTCCCCGGAAGGTACCGTCGCTCCACGTAGACCTCGCCACGCCGTTCACCTTCACCTCGCTCTGCCCGTATACTACTACGTGTACCATGTCTATGTCTCCTATGTTGAGTGTTAAATTCCTTTCTCACCCCATATACATCCCGGCATGCCCCGCAGGCATCCCCCGGTTCTCCCCGGTGGCCACCGGGAGGTACCTACGGATATTACCCGCATGCACGCCGGGTGATTCCTTCGGGTGATGCCCGACAGTACACCACCGACAGTACACCAGCATGATACCGGGAGGTAATATGGCAACTCATGGACCGGTTACACGGGGCACGTACCCCCACTATCCCCCACCGCGTACCACATATACCCACTACCGCCATGACACCCTGCTCACCCGTGCAGGGTATCCAGTGCCCTGGCTATGGGACGCACGCCAACCTCCCGGGAGACCCCCGTCGCTGAATACATGGGGCGCTCCGGGGGTTACCGGGAGGAAACCGGGTCAAACCCGTGAAAAACGACAAATTTGTTAGCGTTTTTGAGCTAAAAACGCCACTTGGTTAACCAAAATTTACAGAAAACACCTCCCGGAACCTTCCGTTCCGCTTTTTGGTCAAAAAACGGGTACCTGCCAGTACCCCCACCGCGTACCTGGGGAATCTCCCGGAATCTCCCGGAACCTCCCGGAATCTCCCGGAATCTCCCGGAACCTCCCGGAACCTCCCGGAAGCACCCAGTAACCTCCCGGAATCTCCCGGAAGCAACCCAGTAACCTCCCGGAATCTCCCGGAATCTCCCGGAACCTCCCGGAAGCACCCACGTATGCCACCCGTCCCCGGAGGGGAACCTGGGGCAGACCGGGAGGCGACCGGGAGGCGACCGGGATGTAACCATGGTATATACCGGGAGGCGACCGGGAGGCATCCCCCGGTGGGACCCGGTGGGTCACGGTGGGGAGAACCGGGAGGTACCTCCCGGAGCAGACCTGGGAATCGTACTGGGGGAATACCGGGAGGTGACCGGGAGGTGTCCACCCTTGAACCCGACGAGCGCGTAGGACCTGGTAATAACCGGGAGACATCCCCCGGTGGGACCCGGTGGGATACATGGTGGGGAACCGTGGGGAATTCCGGGAGGTACCTCCCGGTAGCACCCTTGAACCCGACGAGCGCGTAGGAGGTGTCCACCCTTGAAGCCGACCAAAGCGTATGACTGGGGAGCCACCCTTGAATCCGACCAAAGCATATGAGGAGTCCACCCTTGAAGCCGACCAAAGCGTATGACCGGGGAGCCACCGGGAGGTTGAGAAATAAAAAAATAAAAAAGTCCCCCCGGGGAGACCCGGGAGGACAGTAGGGGACGACACAAGAAAAAATTTTAGGAATAGAACACCGGGGTGGTGGTGATGCGGGGGTTTTGTACGGGGTTACCTTCGGTGTCGCGCGCCAGGAGGGAACCACGGGCGGAAGCGATGGCTTCCTCGATGGTGTCCTCGGGCGGGAGGTCGTATACCTTGACGAGCTTACCGTTTTCGTCGACGGTATTGATTGTGGGGACGAAGGCATCCGGGGTGGGGGGTTCGTCGACCTTCTCCTGGAGGGAGTCGAGTCGTTCGCGGATGCCCTCTGCGGTTTCCTGGAACTCGTCCTTGAATGAGTCGGTCTCGTCCGAGAGGGTGTCGAGCTTGTCGGAGAGTTCATCCAGGGCATCCTGCTCGGCCTTCTTCTTACCCCATTTCGGGAGATGGAAGGCGGGTGAGCCGACTGCCTTGACGAAGGCGGCGCCTGCGAGGATGAGGATGATGGCGTAGACCGCGACGGTCTCGACGATGGTGGTCGGGGAGGCCTGTCCGGTGACGATGAGGAAGGTGTTGAAGCCGGCGACCGCGAGGATAGCTACGGCTACGGTGTAGATGAGTGTCTTGAGCATTGGTTGACTCCTTGGTTTATGGTTTAAGTTCTTGATTGTTATGGTATCGGGAGTTACCGGGAGGCATCCCCCGGTGGCATCCGGTGGTAATTACTGGTTGAGCATCCTGTCGATGATGTTGGCGAGTTCCTGTAGTTTTTCCTTGTCGCCGTTGACCGCGTGAACCCGGATGGACATGGAGAGCCTCTTGAGGAAGCGTGGGTCCTTCCGGGAGGGGAATGGTAGCTGGTCGAGGGGGATACGGGAGAGTTCGGCCTCCTTCTTGAGTCGGAGTTCCTCGGCCTGTGCCTGGGCGGCGAGCGCCTTGAGCTGTAGGTAGTGCTGGTGTGCGTCGTCTGCGGAGGTGTAGTTTGCCTTGGAGAGTGTACCGGTGGCGCAGTTCCCGCATGAGACGGGGAAGCCCTTGTTGATTCTGGAGTAGTGGAGGTCCTTGCCGCAGGAACAGCGGTAGGGGTACGGGAGCCCGAGGAGCATGGCGAAGCACTCGTCGACGCGTGCGCCGTGGTCGTGGTAGACGTGGTCCTCGAAGTTTCTTTTCGGGAAGGGCTGCCTGCACAGGGGGCAGTGGATGGTGGTACGGGAGTACTTCATGCCCTCGGTCTTCTGGTGGGTGACGTACTGTGGTTTCGGCTCGGTAATGAACTTGAGTTGCATCGTTGTCGGCTCCTTTAAAAAATTTTTCTGAAACGGGTATTCCTCCCGGAGATTGCCGGGAGCATCCCCCGGGGATACCCGGTGGGAATTACGGGAGGCTACCGGGAGGAATCCGGGTTAATCGTCGGTGAAAACGGGTTCGATTTCCTCGAGGTCTTTGATTTTATCCTTGTCGTTGGTAATTTCGATGGAATTGAATGCCCATGAGCCTACCAGTGGGTCTTCCTTGTGGTAGTCGCCGCCACCGCGCCCGTTGCCGAGGGCGGTAAGGATAGAAACCGGGAATATGCACCATCCGTCCTTGTCCGAGGAGGCCTCCTTGTACTTCTTGAGGTCTACGAACTGTTTCTTGTCGTGGTTGACGAGGTAGGCGTAGTCGTCGAGGGAGAAGCCATCGGGCGCGGGGTCGATGGGTTCGTCGATGTCCTCGTCCCATACCCTGCCGTAGGAGAAGCCGAGTGCCTGGCATTCGTCTTCCTTTGCGTAGTCGCCGCACCAGCATACCTGGGTGGGTTTGTCGACGATGGAAGCGGCGAGCGCCTTGCAGACGCGGTTGTCCCACCAGGAGTGTTCGAGGAGCTTCGCCATGACGTAGCTGCCGTCGCCCTTGATGTTGCGGTCGTTGACGGTGAGCTTGCCGTCGGAAGTCTTGGTAACGATTTTGTAGTATTGGCCCATGATTATGTCTCCTTTTGTTGTATTGCAGGTATTCCTCCCGGAGATTGCCGGGAGCATCCCCCGGGGATACCCGGTGGGAATTACGGGAGGCTACCGGGTCCTGCCGGTGCCCCCGTCCTCACCCGGTGGGTCAGCTAGTAGTTCTCCGCTTCCTTCTTGGTACGGAAGAAGTGGATTCCGGTGGAACACTCGACGTTGTACGCGAGGTCGAAGTCCTTGACCTTTAAAATTTTTCCCGGAGTATAAGTGAACTCAGGGTCATGCCGGGAATGGAGTACCTTGCACTTACCCATGTCTAAATGGAGTACCTTGCACTTACCTATGTCTATTACCTTGGCGGTGTTCGTGCGGCACTTGGAACCGTTGATGCAGAACACTACGGCACCCTTGGGGATTTCCAGGGTAATAACCACTCCTTCGGCAGTTGTCTTGTAGCCCTTAATGGGTTTGTCGAGGATGATTCCCTTGCGGAATTCATCTTTAGGAGAAAGTGTCGTCCCGGAGAGGTTCGCCCCGGAGAGTGTCGCCCCGGCGAGGTCCGCCTGTCGGAGGTCCGCCCCGGAGAGGTTCGCCCCGGTGAGGTCCGCCCCGTAGAGGTTCGCCCCGGTGAGGTCCGCCCGGTAGAGGTTCGCCTGTCGGAGGTCAGCCTCGATGAGTTTCGCCCCGGCGAGGTTCGCCCCGGAGAAGTTCGCCTGTCGGAGGTCCTCACAGATGAGGTTCGCCCCGGCGAGGTTCGCCTGTCGGAGGTCAGCCTCGATGAGGTTCGCCCCGGCGAGGTTCGCCTGTCGGAGGTCAGCCTCGATGAGGTTCGCCCCGGCGAGGTTCGCCCCGGAGAGGTCCGCGCCGAAGAGGTCCGCCCCGGAGAGGTCCAGTTGCATCTTTTGCCAGCCCTTGCCGTCTTCCTTGAGCCAGTGCTGATGTCTTTCGATGAGTCTATTGAGTGTTTTTTGGTCCATAGTTGTCTCCTTTTGCTTCCGGTATCCTCCCGGAGATTGCCGGGAGGCATCCCCCGGAAGTACCCGGTGGGACTCAGTAAGATTCCTGGCCCCATCCCTGGTTGGGGTCGTCGGTGGCGGGGGCTGCGTCCTCGTACCGGCGGGGGAACTCGGTAATCTTGAGGGGGTACTTCATGGTCTCGGAGGAGTTGTAGTTACCGTCCATGTACGGGGAGACCTTTGGGTCCACCGGGGTGTAGTAGAGTTCGATTGCGTTGCTCCTGGATTCCTGCTTGTCCTTGCCCTGTATTCCGTTCCAGATGGCGAGTTCCTCGTAGGCGTCGTGGGGCTTGCCGTCCTTGTCGAAGAAGGTGCCGTACCCGTCGTAGTTGCCGTCTACCTGGAAGTAGCCCCCGCCGAACTCCTTGGGGATGAGGAGGTAGGCCTTCGTTGTGAAGGTATTTTCCTTGAGGCCCACTGTGGAGGTTGCTTCCTCGATAAGGTCCCTGCCGGTGTCCGATGTTCTCCATGAAAACTGTCCCATGATGATGTCTCCTTTTGTTTGACCTTGATATATTTCCCGGTAGCTCCCGGGAGCATCCCCCGGGGAGACCCGGTGGGTATGGGGAGGAAACCGGCGGAAGCGCCTGTTCCTGTCGTCGACGAACGCGGCGTAGGACTGGAAGCCCTGCTTGCGGGCCCACTCGTCCCTGGCGCTGTCGGATGCCGGGACCTGCTGCTGTGACGCCCTGTACCTGCGGCGCATCTCCGCGCGGAGCACTCTTCTAGTTCTTGACATGTTTCGCCTTCTTCGGTGAACCATGCCTGAAATATAGCATATTTAGGGATCGGAGAACTTGAACGTTTCCGTGACGACGCGCTCGATGATGCGGAAGTTCTCCGCGGGAACATTGCGTTCGGCGTAGCGGCTGACATACCGTTCGCGGAGCTCGTCCGCGTCCTTGCGGTCCTTGAACCAGCGCTGCGCCTCCCCGGCGTAGCATCCGCCGAAGTGCGGGAGGACCTTCTTGGTCCCCATGTCGAACACGGCGTATTCGTGGCGGCTCGTGTCGGGCATCGGGCGTTCCGCGCTCTCGTTGTTGATCCATCCCGAGGCATCCTTAATCGAGGACACGTAAGGGATAAACTTGACGCCGGAAACCGGGAGGTCCCTGTCGGCGATTTCGATGAGGTAGAAGTGCTCGTCGTAGCTTCCGCCAATCCATGCCGGAAGCGGGATTGCGAAGCGCTCGCCCTTCTTGATGTCGCTTTCCTGGTAAATCTTAAGGCCGGCGATCTGGTTCGCTCCGACCATGCGCTGTCTGATTTTGGCTATTTCTTCGCTTGGCATGTGCCGTTCTCCATTACAAAGGTTTCCATCGTGCACTTTTCCTGCTTGATGTCGACGTGGATGAAATGCTCTCCGGGCTGGACAAGGTTCATCGCCGCGCGGCATGCCGTCCTGAGCTGGCCGACGATGAGCCTGGCGGCATCGAGGGCTTTCCGGGAGGCATCGTCGGAGTTACCGATTTCTGTCTTGAGGGCGGCTACCCAGTCGTCGAAGGAGCCGTATGCTTCTATTACGTCGTCGACGTATCCGTTGTAGCAGGCCTGGGCGATTCCGCCGTTGCAAATCTGGTAGTGGAGGTGGCCGAGCCAGTAGAGCGCGGTATGTTCTGTATTTTCCATCTTGGTGTCTCCTGTGTATGTGTACCGTATATTTCCCGGTGAGTGCCCGGGAGCATCCCCCGGGGAGACCCGGTGGGTATGGGGAGGAAACCGGCGGAAGCGCCTGTCGTATTTCTTGGGACAAACGAAAGAAGCCTCCCGGTAGATTCCGGGAGGCCACTGGGAGACAACAAAAGATTAAATATTTTTCTTGATTTCGTCGATTTCTGCCTGGATTACCTTGACAAGTCCTTCCAGTTTCTTCACGCGTTCTTCCAGGGACTTGTCCTTGGTGGGTTCCTGGGTTTCCTCGGTAGTTTCCTGGAAGTGACGGTTATCGTCCAGGGATTCGATGGTTTCCCGGAGGGATTCGGGGGTGACCTTGGCTACGTCGACGTTGACGCCGGACCGGGTTGACCATAGGTTGAGGTACTCGGTTTTTTCGGCGGGGCGGGAAACGAAGTCTACATGGAACTCGGTACCCTTGTATAAGAACCACGCTTCAATCCACTGGCAGTCCTCGTCGCCGTCTGCGGCGATTTCGGACATGGTGGCCTCCGGCAGGTACGACCTGAAGAACAGGCTGGCGGTAATCTTGAGCTGCTCGGCGGTCTTCGCCGGAATCTTCCGGGAGGTGTCCAGGGTATCGAGGGCCTTGAACATGGCCGTTACCGGGGTGACCTTGTTTTTTTCGACGAAATCGTCAAAATGTTTTTTAATTTCGTATTCGTCCGTTTCCTCGTAGACTTCGATGTCCGGTTCGGCGTCGCATGTGGGGACCTTCGGGTCGGCGAAGAACATGATGCGGGTATTTTCCCCGGCCCAGAAGAGGTATGCGGTGAACTTGGTTCCCCTGTAGGAGAGGGTGAACTCGCAATCCTTTTTGTCCTGTTCCTTCCCTATGGCTTCCGCGGTGGCACCGGGGAGGAGCTGGGGGAATAGGAGGATTGCGAAGTCGCGGGCTTCGCGGTAGGGGCGGTCTGTGTCGACGAGGGAGTTCCAGAGTTCGCGGCCGAGGGATTCCGGGTCATGGATGTCGAGGTCCACTACGAGGTCCAGGATGGAATCGTAGGCGTCCTGGGAGAATGTGTTGAATACGACGTGGCCGCCGACCTGGAATGCGCCGGATTCTCCCAGTTCCACGGTGGAGGGGGAGTTGACCCACTTTGACTTGCGGATTTCCTCTACCGCCTTGGAGGCGAGGTATTCGGACTCGAGTCGTATGATGCCGGATAAGTCGGCTTGTGAATGCTTCTGAAAGGCTATTTCGGTGTACTTCATGGTGTTGTCTCCTTGTTTGAATACGGTATGCCTCCCGGGGATTGCGGGAGGCATCCCCCGGTGGTACCCGGTGGGCTACAGTGTCTTAATGGTGTCAGCGAAGGCGTTGCGACCTTCTGGGGTGAGAACGTCGTACTTCACGAAGAGTTCGTATAGGGCGAATAGGAAGTCCTTGTTTAGCGTACCGTACCGGACGCCCTTTGCGATGTTCGCTTGGTTGAAGTCCTCGTAGGAGTGCACCAGGGTTTCCCGGTCAATCTTGTAGGCGGCAGTAGACTTTCTGCGGTTTGGCCGGTTCGTCTGTTTCCAGAACCAGTCCTTGCATGCGGTGTCGTTGAGGCGTACCAGTGCGGTCCACTGGAAGTCCGAGAGCTTAATCTTTGCCATGGTGGGTTCTCCCGGTGGTTTACTGGTAGAATTCGAGTTCCTCGATGTGGAAGACCTCGGACTCGGATTCTCCGTCCTCGACCCATGCGATGGTCACCCACTTGACGCCGGAGTTTACGGCCTCGGCCACCGCCTCTACACTGGCAGGCTCCGGGGAGTCACCGAAGGTGGCACCGGGATGCAGGCAGATGATGGTGGCCACCTCGTCGCAGAGGGTCTGGAGGACGTTTCCTTCCAGTTCGTCGTCGACTGCCATGATGGAGTTGTCGTGGATAAGTAAAAATTTTTTAAGCATCGTTTGTCTCCTTTGCGCTGAACGTGCGCTTGGCAAGGTGGGGGCGGCCGTCGTCCCCGATTACCGGGTAGACGACCTGTTTGCCGCCCGTGACGAACTTTGTGAAGATGTCGGACTTCTGGTAGCCCTGGGAAACGAGTTCCTCGATGAACTTGTTGGCGAGTTCGGTGTATTCGGCCATTATTCTTCCCCCTCGATGTTGATGGTGAGCACGTCGGAATTTTTCTCGATGCAGTCGATGGAGTAGATTTCCTCATAGAGGAGTTCCTGGGGGATTTCGTCGGCGGTGCCGGTGAAGACGACCTCGTCCTTTGAGAGGGAGTAGAGGTCGACTTTCTGGAAGGAAGGGTCTACGAGGGTGTCTACGAGTTCGTCTATGGTCATTGGTTGTCTCCTTTTGTTTGAAAATTGTATTCCTCCCGGTAGCACCCGGGAGCATCCCCCGGGGCTACCGGTGGATATTACGGCTTGATTACCAGGGGCTTCCGGTGTTTGCTGGTGGATTCCTGGCAGACGACCACCTGGTTGCGCCCGATTCTTTCCGGGAGGAACAATGCCACGTCGTCGAACAGCTCTTCGGCCGTTTTATCCGGCTTGACGAAGATGTAGCCGCAGATTGGCTTGGGTTTTCCCGGTGCGCCCACGGCGAGCACGGTTTCTGTCCATGTATGCTTCTTGCAGTGCCCGGTGTCGCGGACATGGCAGAGCCAGTTGGCCGCCTGGCGTACAATGGTGTCCCTTTTCGGGGTGAGTTTTGACTTGATGTCCTTGCAGTAGTCCTTCATTGTGCTGTCTCCTTTCGGTTAAAAAAATATGCCTACCGGTAGCACCCGGGAGCATCCCCCGGGGGCTCCCGGTAGGTTACCAGTTGATTCCGTTGTAGCTGAACCTGTCCTCGTCGGTATGGACGTTGGGTACGATGGTGGCCTTCTTCATGCGGTCGACCTGGGCTTCGTAGATTGCCTTCAGTTCTGCCTCGGAGAGTGCATGGGCATCCATCTGCTCGCGGGACATGGCGAACCTGGGGTCCTTGGCCTGCTCCAGGGGTAGCATGAACCTTGCCGCGTAGTGGTTCCAGGACTTGAGGTCGTTGTAGCAGTAGAGGCTGATGGCCATGCTCATGGCGTCCAGTGCTGCTAGGCGGTGTATCTCCTGGGGGGTCTGGAGGTAGAAGTAGGCTATTGATACGCCTGGGTTCCTTTCCTGGACGGCATATTCTATTTCTCCCGATTCCTTCTTGATTTCCGGGTCGGACAGACCCACCTTTCCGAGCTTGAGTTCCATGTCAGTCTCCTTTGGTTATTGTATGTATGCCTCCCGGTAGCATCCGGAGGCATCCCCCGGGAGGACCCGGTGGGTATGACGGGAGGACGCAGGACGGAAGCCCGGTTCCTTCAGTGAACTGAGAAGCCTCCCGGGGATTACCGGGAGGCTACTGGGAGACAACAAGTTATTAGTTTAAAGTGGTTTGCTGCAGAGGGGGCAGAACTTCCACTCGAAGCAACCGGCGTAGTGTCCTTCCTTGTATACGTTCACCTCCCGGGTATTCCCTGCACGCTGGACGTGGAGGGATTCGGAGCCGAAGTCCATTTCCTTGCCGGAGCAGAAGGGACATTCCGGTTCCTCCGGGGTGTCTTCCGGGGGTACGATGCAGTTCTCGAGGTGCTGTTTGAGTTGTTCGTAGGTGAAGCCGCCGCCGAAAAGTCCTTCGCCCTTGCCGGTTGCCCTGAAGTAAAATTTATTTTCCCTGCACTTGATGGTCAGCGGGATGCCCCGGTAGGTACCCTTCCATTCGATTGTCCCGTCGAGGTCGACCGACTGGGACGTTGCTTTGAACTCCGGGATGGTCTCGCCGTACTTGGATTCGGCGTAGAAGTCGAATTTAAAATAAAAATTTACAACTTCTTCCCTCGCGTTATACGGGTCCTTGATGCAGAGCTCGTCGTCCGGCCGGTTTTCCGGCCAGATGAACATGAAGTCCTCGCGGTCCTTGTCGGTAACCTTGTAGGTCCTCTTGAACCGGCAAATGAATTTTTCCCCGGCGAAGGTAAACGGGAGGTCGAGCATGCTGACCTGGGCGCCGTCGAAGTGCATTTCGTGGTTCCCGTCAGCGACCTTGGCTTCCGGGATGCTTCTGAGGAGTACGTCGCGTGCCATGTTCTCGGCGACTGCCGGGGGAACCATGTTGTCCATCATTTCCTTGAACGGGTCGTATTCCGGGTCGTCGTCGTCGTCGTCGTTGGTGTAGACCACGTCGACGTTCCTGCGGTCGTAGCCGTTCTTCTCGAGGAGGTTCAGCACGTAGAGCGCGATTGCCTGCTCGGCCTCGGTGGGCATCTCCTTGCACCCGGTGGCCTCGACGGATTCCGTCAGTGCCACGATGGTGCCGTGGGACTTGGAGTAGGCGACGTATGCCCCTGCTCCGGTATTCGGCCAGATGCAGTGGTACTTGGCGCGGAACGCCTTGAACCATTCGATGGGGGCGTCGTATTCGTCCGCGTAGTTATCCCTGGGCATGGCGAAGGCCAGGTCGCCGTACTGGGCGGGGACCAGGTCGAGGTTCTCGAGGTATTCCACCACCCCGCAGATGTCCGGGTGGTTCTTGATTGCGAGGACGGAAAGGGTCAGCTTCTTGTTGTTCTTCATGGTGTTGTCTCCTATTTGCATATAGTATGCCTCCCGGTAGATACTGGGTGCATCCCCCGGGGATTCCCGGTGGACTACCTGGACTTCTCCGGGAGGAACCGGGAGACCCTGGCGACGACCAGTGTGTGCGGGGGTAGGATTGAAGGAATCAGCATGGGTGCCGAGTAAAAGAATTCCTTTGGCACTGCCATTCTAGGAAGCGGGATAGGTGGTTTAGCCATGATTTCCTCCGATTACCCGAACTTGACCACCTGGGCCCATTCGGTATCGGTGTCGTAGGATTTCTTGAACTTGAGGTATTCCGGGGTCTTCTGGTAGACCGCGCTGTGCGGGAGCGCCCAGGCGAACCCGTCGATGTCGTCGTATGCGTCGTCCGGGTGGTTGTACACCAGGTAGAGCCCCTTGAGGCCGGTCTTCTCCCGGAAGTTATCGGTAGCTTCCGTCAGCGCCTTGGCGAGCTCGCCGTAGTCGGACTGGAAGGCATCCTCGGCACCGTCCGGGATGTCGCAGTAGTAGGACAGCTCGCTGGGGTCGTCCTCGTAGACCTTCTCGAGGAAGTCGTCGTTGTTGCACTTGTACTTGCCGGAGAAGGCTTCCACCTTGGCGATTACATCTTCCACGGCCTTCTTGCCGAGTACCTTTTCTACGATGCGGTCAGCGACCACTTCGTGTATTGATACGATTGCACCCATGCTCATGATGTTGTCTCCTTTTGTTTGAATCTAGTATGCCTCCCGGTGGCTTCCGGGAGCATCCCCCGGTAATACCCGGTGGGTTACCGGGAGGTAACCGGTGTCTTCGCGAAGGCAGTCGTCTTCCGCCGGGAGGAAACGAAGAAGCCTCCCGGAAGTTACCGGGAGGCCACTGGAGGCAACAAAGAAAAAATTAACCTATTGACTTGGCATACTGGTATTTTTCCAGTACGCAGTTCTCGATGTGTTCGCGGAGCTGTCGCGTAATGGGGAAGAACATGGAGCGAAGGTCGTCGTCCTTGCTGTTGACGTGGGGATAGGCGACGAACAGGCCGTTCACCCCGTCCACAATCTTCAGGTCGCGGAGGATGAGCTGGTCGTTCAGCACCACTGTCGCTATTCCTACCGTATGGCCTTCCGGCTTGGTGAAGGGGAATACCTGCACCTGGGTCACCGCGAGGCAGTCGAAGTAGTTGGACTTCTCGCGGTCTTCCGGTTGCAACCGGGAGGCGCCGGTGAGCTTGTCTAAGAGGGCTCCCATTTCTCCCTTCATGTACTCCTTGTCCTCGATGAGCTCCTTCAGGTCGGGAGCGCCGTTCTTGCCGTGTCCCTCGGAGTCAACCCAGGGCATGGCCTCGGCTACGGGGTCGTAGCAGTCGATGTAGTCCTGGAGCTCACCGGCGATTTCCTTGACGGTGGGCTTCCCGGAGATTACGAGGGCGGCGATGAAGTCCTCCCCGGCGGGGGAAGAAGTCTCGAACTCGACGACGGTTTCTGCGCGGTCTCCGTTCTGGCTGACGCTCGCGCTCCATTCGGTGTCCTTGATGATTTCTTCCAGTTTCTCCTGGGTCTTTTCGTAGTAAGATTTGCGTGCCATGTTGCTGTCTCCTTGTTGTACTTGGCATATACCCCCGGTACCTCCCGGGAGCATCCCCCGGTGTCAGCCGGTGGGCTGCCGGTGTCAGCCGTCTACCTCAACGTTGACTATGAAGGCGTTGCCGTCGTGGTCGCACAGTTGCCATTCGCCAAGGAAATCGTCCTCCACGTCGCTATGCGATACCTCGGAGTAGGTTCCCTCCGCGTTGCGCTTGAACAGCACGGCCTCCGTCCAGCAGGGCTCCTCGTCACCGCAGCCGACGATTTTCATGTCCACCAGGTACAGGTCGTCGAGGAACGACGCGGTTTCCCCGTCCGAGGCCATGTCGTCCATGAGTCCGGGTTCGGAAAGCGCACGCTTGATGAAGTCGGCGCGTTCCTTGGAAATCTTTATTGTCTTGTAGTAGTCCATAGTTGTCTCCTTGTTGTATAAGAATTATCCTCCCGGGAGCTCCCGGGAGCATCCCCCGGACGTTCCCGGTGGGCTAAAAGTCCTTGCCCGGGCGGGGCTGGTAGACGTTCAGCTTCTTGACTTCGACCGGGAACCCCTTGCCGTCCATGTCGTCGTGCCAGTCTGCGCGGTACTGCTCGAGCATGTACTTGACGTGCTCCGGGTCGCACCGGTCGGTTCCAGGGCGGGTGTGGGCATAGTAGTCGTAGCCGGACTCGTTGTAGTAGTGGCTGTTGCCGGATTCTGTGCAGACACACTCGACCCAGCTCTTGTGGCACGCCTGCGAGCAGTTCCAGAAAAAAATAATCGGGAACCAGCACTTCTGGTACTTGTTGTATTCCTGCCGGAGAACAAATACGTTCTCCCAGTTCTTGACTTGTCTAGCCATAGTTGTCTCCTTGATTTAAATATTTGGCTATATTCAGCCAAAGTGTTGCTGGGTTGTTAGCTGTTAATGAAAATGTTAATAAAATTTAACTAAACATACTTAAATATGCTAATGGAAATAATGTATATTTAGTTATGCCTAGTTTGATATGCCGACCGTGTTAAGGCTCTTCAGTAATGAAGTAGGACTAGGCAAGTCAGCCGTATTGCTTGATGCATATTAGGTATATCGCGTAGATACGGTTGATTAAGTGCCGTTACGGCCTACCCAGTGATGGGCAAGGTAGGAAATCACATAGGTCTATCTCTTGGTAGATTTAGGTAGGTTTCAGTTAACGGTTAAGACTAGAGGTCGATGTATTCCAGTTCGAAGTCGATGATGCGGCTACCATTGGGGCTATCGACAAAGATGTTGTAGACATGCGTCCAAAACCATCGGCATTGGCGCTTAATCATGTAGCGCAGTTTGCGGTTGTCCTGGGGGCCATTGTAGTCCATGGCGACATTGCCGGAAATGCTCGGCTTGCCCTCATACCAGGTGTGATTAAGGGAAACCTTGCACCCGGGGTGCTTGCTGATTTCCTTGCATACATAGTCGATTAAAAGTTTTTTCTCGCTATCCTCAGTGTAGCGCGAGGGGCCGAACTTGAAAATCGGTTCCCTGTTGTGGCGCAGTATCCATAGGGTCACAGCCATGTCTTACCCCCTTATCCGAAAGTCACTTCGCCAAAGATGGCGCAGTCGATGAAGGCGCAGTCGGTGTGCATGTCGGGGGAGTCGAGGTACTGCCTGAGGATTTCGGTCTCCTTGGTGAAGATGACATCGACGGCGCGTTCGAGGTGCTCGATGGTGAGGTCATGCTTGTCGCCTTCCGGGTCGGTGACAGTGAGGGTCATGCCGCGTTGGAGCATTTCGGCATAGATGTCCTCCACGCACGGGCCATAGGGGTCCTGCCAGTTCTCGGCGAGGGATTTCTTTACCGCATTGAACTGGTCGGTGTCGCCGTCAATCCAGTATTCGGAGCCGGTAAACGCGCCCGATATGATGTAGGTGAGCTTGTAGTCAGCCAGTTTCAGGAAGGCTTCGAGGTTGATGATAGTCATGGTGTTGTCTCCTTGTTTGAATCTAGTATACCTCCCGGTATTACCCGGGAGCATCCCCCATCCGTACCCGGTGGGTTACCGGGAAGCCTCCGGAAGCACGCCGCCCGGGAACCCGGACATCAAAAAAAGAGTTGGCCCCCGGACGCACCGGGGGCCAACTGGTGGCTGCTATGGAATTAAGTTGCGGTTGCTACCACGGTGGGTTGGCTTTCTCCTTCTGTTACAGACCATCTTCCTCTCGGCTTCGAATCCACTGGAAAAAAGATTTTTTGCAGTCGCCGCATATGATGTTCTCGGAACCGCCCACCTTGAGTATAAGGAACTTGGCGTATTCCCCCGAAGTATCAAACTCCTGACGGCAGAAAGGGCACGTCCTCATTGCCAGTCCTCCCCGTAGAGCCTGCGGAGTTCCCCGAGGGTATTCTTCAGGGGTTCCACGGAGGTATCACGCTCGATGTACATACCGAACGGGAGTTTCAGGTCGAACAGTTCCTTCAGGCTGATGTCCCCGAGTTCCAGCCCGTAGCCCAGCGTGGAGGCAGAGAACACAATCATGTTCTCCTCGACGTGGTCGGCATCCTTGTGTTCCGGGTCGGTGAAGAACATGGAGTCCTCCAGCACGTACCAGGTTCCGCGTCCGCACGGGTTGAAGTAGCGGGCGATGACCTTCTTCTCGTCCTTCGGCGTCCCGTCGGTGGAGCCGTAGGGGGTCTTGGCCAGCGCGCTGATTATTTCCTGGGTGATTCTCTTCTGCATTGTTGTCTCCTTGTTGTATAAGAATTATCCTCCCGGGCGCTACCGGGAGCATCCCCCGGACATTCCCGGTGGGTTCCCGGCAATTTTCCTGTGACCGGTCAGCCGGCCGCTTCAGGTACAAAAAGAGCTGGCCCCCGGGACATCCGGGAGCCAGCCGTTGGCTGCTATGGAGGTTCATCGTCTGGGGATGGCGTCTGCCACCTCCTTAAGTACCTTGGCGTGGGCATCCATCGACTCGTTGAACTTCTTGATTGCCTCCCGGAGTTCCCCGAGCATGTCCCCGATGTTCTCCAGGTTGTTGTTCAGTTGCGCGGTCGCCCTCTGTTCACCTACGGTCGGTCCTGCGAAAGCCATATAGTGCCTCCTTTGTTATATCCCGTATCCCTCCCGGATGCCACCGTGGGCATCCCCCGGGAGGAACCGGTGGTATAAAAAATTATTTCCTGTACTTGTCGAAGTCGCAGTTCCAGAGTTCCAGCTCGCTGTTGTGGATGTCGCCCAAGTCCTCGCAGGCGATGAACTCGCATTCATCGACGATTCTCTCGAGGTCGTACTCGTCGGGATTCCTCCCTTCGTCCTCAAGGCAACGGATTGCCTCGTTCATCTTCTTGTCATGGGAAAGCAGGACATCGGAATATGATTCGCTGGTAAGGGAATATTCCCCGTCAAAGCCGTCCACGAAGCGGAGGTAGTCGCAACCCGATTCGCAGGAGACCATGCTGAACTCGAGCATCGGGTACTTGGCGATAACCGCCTTGAGCCAGTCGGTAGGCCCTACGTAGGGAGTGTCGAACTCGTACACGGCACACCCCGGGTCATGGTCCAGGCTGACGTTGGCACAGTCCCACTTCGTACCCCAGTGAGTAATACGCCAGTCCCACCAGTTGAACTGGAAGTCCCCTTCCGGGGTATGGATGATGTCGCCGTCAATCCCGGAGTTTTCCGCCGGTTTCCACCACTTGCGGTCTTCCCTCTCCTCGGGTACGCTGGCGTTGAATGTCAATGGGCAGTCCTCGCCCTTGTTCTCCTTCACGAACCGGGCGACCTCGAAGGTGCTCCCGGTGACCTCAAGCCTGTTCTGACAGATGTTGCTCATAGTAGCCTCCATGCTATGACATGTATATCCTCCCGGTAGTCTCATAGAGCATCCCCCGGGAGTACCCGGTGGCTACCGGGAGGCAGCAGGACGGATTCCCGGGACAGGAACTGCCGCTTCAGGGACAAACGAGGAAGCCTCCCGGAATGTACCGGGAGGCTCCTTGTTGGCTGCTATGGAAAAGTTAGAGTGCGACCGCGTTGAGTTCGTCGGGGTCTGCCGTGAGGTACTCGGTATAGGCGAGGTTCTCGGCGAGTTCACGGGCTTCCTCCCGGGAGTTGGCCTCGACCTCGACTGTGAACTCCACGTTTACGGATACGGGTATTCGGTAAGTCATGTCTATACCTCCATCATGGTGTGGAAGTCGTTGGATTCGTTATTGACCTGCATGGCGAAGTAGCCGAAGTAGCCGCCCGCCATGAGGGTATCCATGAGGGTGTCCCCGTCTATCGGGTCGCCGTGGCAGTCGGTGACTTCGAACCCGTCTTCAGTCCATTCGTCATAGAGCTGCTTCATGATTTTCGCGCAGTCCTCCAGTGTACCGGAGTAGTGCCTGATGGCCAGGTACTCCTTGTACGACTGGGGATTCCCGCAGTGGTCTATGATGATATATTCCTTGTTTGCCATGTCAGCCTCCTTTGTATAAAAAATATCCTCCCGGTTAATCCCGGGGGCATCCCCCGGACATGCCCGGTGGCAATATAAAGAATTTCCCGGGAGGTACCAGTGTTGTTGTGGTCGGGCAGTGTAGCGCCCATGGTACCTCCCGGGCCGGGGCAGGGATTCCCCGGTTAATCCAGAACCTCGTCAATCTGGTCGCCGTAGCACCAGTGGCCATTGTCGAGTTCGAGCACGGAACATTCACGGTTGTCAAAATCTATGAAGGCGACCTCGGTTCCATACTTGGAGTGCGGTTCCTCGGTTTCCTCGATGCCTTCCACCTTGGCTTCCTTCGGTTCCTCGCTCCCCCAAGCGCCCCGCCACATCACGCGGCTGCCTAGCTTGATTACCTTGTCGCTCATTCCACTACCTCCTCGGAGATGTCCCATTCGCACCAAGTCCCGTTGCCGTCGATGTCGATGGATTCGGCCTTGCGGGCTTCGGCAAGGGTCACTCCCTCGGCTTCCTCGCCGTCTATGGTGCTGACCGCGTCGTTGACCTTGTCTTCGTCGTCGAATGCCTCGAGCTCACGGAGGTAGTTCTCGATGTTGTCCCCCTTGGCCTTCTCGGCCTTGCCCTTGGTGGAGAACACGCCGATGATGCCCATGCCGGACGGGCCGTGCCTGTCCTCGAAGCGGTAGTGGGCTACCCATACTTTCTGCTTTTCTTCTTTTGCCATATTCAGCCTCCTTTGGTTGTATAAAAATTATCCTCCCGGTACCTCCCGGGAGCATCCCCCGGGAGCGCCCGGTGTTAATTACATGGGTTCGGCGGAAAGGATTTCCGCGTCCACCCCGGGTTCCTCGTCCGGGAAGACCTCCGGGTACTGGGCGAACAGGTGGGGGAATATGTCCTGCTCTGGATAGTAGCCGTCCGCGTCTGGCTTGACCGTATCCGGAACCTCCACGGAGTAGGTGTCCGTGTCTATGTGCTCGCCCGTCTCCGGGTCGGTTATCCTTACCTCGACATCCAGCGTCATCCTTCCACCTCCGTGCGGTACGTCTCGAAGTCCAGCTCGAGGTCGTGCGTCTCCGCGAGTTCTTCCAGCGAGCGGCTCGCTGCGGCATCCACGGCATTCTCCTCGGCGGCTTCCGGGGATTCCGCGTCGACTTCCACGTGGATATACGCGTAACAGCGTACCAGTACCTTGTATTTCTTCTGCGCCATGTCAGCCTCCTTGATATGGTATTGGTATTCCTCCCGGGGGGTTCCGGGAGCATCCCCCGGAGCTCCCCGGTGGGTTACCGGGAGATGACCGGCGGAGGCATGTCGGATTCCCGGAGGGATAAAGGAAGCCTCCCGGAAGATACCGGGAGGCTACCGGGAGGTTGCTATGTAGTTACTTGCGGAGGAAGCCGAGTTCATAGACCTGCGGGAGCATCTTGTCCTTGAGGGTCTTGAAGTCGGCCTTAAGGGTGGCGAACTCCTTCGGGCAGGCTTCCTCGAACAGTCCCTTCAACTGTCTCCAGCCACAGTCCCACCTCTGAACCTGGAGTTCCGGGTGGGCCTTGGCATAGGCCGGGCGGGCACTGGCGGATGCCTTGAGGCAGGCCTTGAAGTCGTCAAGTACCTTCTGCCCTTCCGGGGTCAGGTCGGTCAGTTTGTCGGCGATAAAGCGCTTGGCATCCTTCGAGTTCTCCTTCCACTGGAGTCCGAGGAGTTGATAGGTTTCCTTCTTGGTGAAGGGGTAGAATTGATTGAGAAATTCGTATGCGTCCCCGTCTACCTCGCCCTTGATGGAGGTCTGGTTGGACTTGGCCTCGAACATGGAAAACACAAAGCAATCTTTTTGCCATTCGGAGTATTTGGGATTGGCAGTGTCCGGCGCCATGTAACAGTCCTGGTGGTTCCACACTTCATCTACTACGAGTCGTCGGGCGGCGAAGCCGGATACTGCGCGGTCGAAGTTCTCCGGGAGGAGGTTGAAACAGTTTCCTCGGCTAAATGGGATTGAGAATAACCCAACAAATTGTGCATTCGCCTCAACACAATTACTGGAAAGAACTGCACAGCCAAGTGAACCGGCACACCACCGTCCTCTAGCGGTCCCATCGGCATCCGTTTTAATTTTGATGCCATCGGTTGTGTTGATGGAAGAGACGGTTTTTGGTAAAGGGCCTTTTACCCAATCAGACATTTTTTCTTGACCGTCCAGATTGTAGTAAGTATGCGTTCCAATGCAGACCAGGTCTTGACCATCTTGGTTTTCCATCAGGTCAACCGGAAATTCAGTCTGGAGCGGTTTTGAAGATTTTTTCCCGGTAGGCTTCTCCATATTCCATACTGAGAAGTTAATTGCCCAACCCGGTTTCACCCCGGAAAATTCTTCCGACGGGAAAGCGAAGGAATTATTGAAGGTGAATACATCGAGCCATTCCTTGCGGAACTTCTCGCAGGCATCTCCCGTAATCCACGAGGGTGACGAGAACAGACCGACGGTAACGTTAGTAAGTTTAAATTCTTTTACAATCTCCATCATTCGGTACAAAAATTGTACAGTAAGTTCGTTCGCGGCCTTTCCCAGTCCCTTTTCCATCATGCGGGATTTGACTGCTGTTTTTGAAGATTCTTTCTTGGAATCACCACCCTTGTTTGCACCTTCACCTGTCCCGCTGTACGGAGGATTTTGGATAAAAACAATTTTTTTATCTTTGTTTGCCTTGAGGGCTTCTACCAGGGTCTTCGGGAGGGTTGCGATGTCGCAATTCAAGAAGTCCCAGACGAAGGTTTCCTTTGCCTCGGTGGAGAGGGAATCGGAGCACTTCAATTCATTCGGGTCGATGGTGGAAAGAAAAAGATTTCCGAACTCATAATCGCGGGTGAGACTTTTCGTTCCACAAGAGCCGTCCCATACGAGGCAGGATTCTTCCCAGTCCTGACCGGCAACGCGGGCGATGCGACGGTGTGCCTCGTCAACCCACAACTTACCAGTGAAGAACTGCCCTCCCCTTCTACGTTCAGCCTCGCTAACTAGGGTATCGTAGAGGCGTTCGAGTTCGCGGTGGTCGTTCTCGGTGAAGGCACCGAAGCGGGCCTTGAACTGCCTTGCCTTGACTTCGTCCACGGCGACCGGGGCGTACCCGTCCACACCCATCAACTTTCCGTTCATGATGATGGCATCGTCCTGGCTCTTGAGGTAGCCGTAGAAGCGGCCAACGACCTCGTTAGCGGACATCCCTTCGGTGGATTTCAAAATTTTTGTCGAGAAGTAGTCGAATCCCTTCTTCAGGGTGGCGGCCGTAATCGGGACGATACGGGCAATGCCGTTCGCCATCGCGTCGATGGCATCAAAAATTTTTTCCGGGTCGAAATCCGGGTCGTCGATGTGGTACACGATGGACTGCTCCTGCACGGCGGCATCCTTGACGAGGGCTTCCAGCAGTTTAGCGTTCTTCCACTGCTCGCTCGGGGCGAGTTTCTCGTCCACCATGTTCACGTACTGGTTCACGTAGTTGATATGGAGAGCCCAGCACTCGTTGCGGTCGGCCACGAAGATGACATCCGGGGTGCGGAGGTTGGTCTTGCCGTTGAGGAAGCGGGTGTAGTACTGGATGGCCTGGGCGAGCACCTTCGCGCGCACCGTGGCATCCTGCATGTCCACGTCGGCCTTGAACTCGATGAGCAGGGCCTTCTTGTCGATGCTCACGTAGGCGTCGCAGTGCTTGTAGCGGGTGATGGACACCTTCTTCCAGTGCTTCTCGATGGCCGGGAGCCACACCAGGGCCACCTGGCTCTCCTGGTCGGAGGACTTCGGGTCGATTGCGCGGAGCTTTGCCTCGAATTCCTTGGCCTTTGCGGACTTGGTGTAGGTTGCGGTGTTGAGTGTTCTTGTAGTCATAGCAGCTTCCTCTTGTTATATACTATATCCTACCGGTACCTCCCGGGAGCATCCCCCGGAGCTTCCCGGTGACTACCATGCTCTCCAGCTCGCAGCATGCTTCAGGTACCCGGGATAAACAGGAAGCCTCCCGGAATTTACCGGGAGGCTACCGGGAGGTTGCTAATTAAAAAAAATTAACACAAGATGGCCACGATGTTCTCGAAGGGAATCAATATCTTATGGTATTTCTCCCCGTCCTTGGACGTGCGGCAGTGCATGTAGTTGAAGCCGCAGTGCCCCGCGGAGGTCTCCGTGTAGCGCTTCTCATACGTCTGCCCGTCGCGGAACTCGCCAGTGCCGATGAGGTCGTCCTTGCGCTGGTCGTCCTTTCCGCTGACCTTGCGGAGGTGGCGCACCGTGACCTTCACGAACCCGTCACACACTTCAACCGAATCCAGGTAGTTTTCCAGCTTGAACTTCCGGTCGTTCCTCTTGAGACCGTCCACGAAGTCCTTCCTCAGGTCATCCGCGTCCACGCACTCGGGATACCTCGTAAGGAACACCTCAACGCTGCTGGAACTGCTGGAATACAGTCCGCCGCTGTGCATCCCGGTATATACTATCTCGGCGATTCCGTTCTTCCTCGCCTCGTCAACCATTGCGCTTACTACTTTCTTGTCCATAATAGCCTCCGTTTATCCTATCTATCCCTCCCGGTACCTCCCGGGAGCATCCCCCGGAAAATCCCGGTGGCTGCCATGCTCTCCAGCTCGCAGCATGCTTCAGGCACCCGGGATAGTAGAATTGTACTGACGCGTCAAGTACCTTATTGTAAAATTTAAAATACAAAACAGCCTCCCGGAACTAACCGGGAGGCCACAGGGAGGTCGGCACAGAAAAAATTAAATAAAGTACCAGTCAATGGGCTTGGTGTAATCCTCTATGTCCACGGGGGAGCAGTATTCCTCCTCGCACTTTTCAAGGTACTTCAGCCCTTCTTCGGTAATTTCCCTCACGTGGTGGAAGTTGGTGCCGTCATGGTGGGGAACCTCCACGAACAGCCCCTCGGAATCGTACCCTACGCGGAACTCGTAGCAGGCGCAGTCGGGGATGAACTTCACGAAGAAGTCCCTTACGTTATCCACGCGCACCGGGCAGCAGGTGCCACGGGGACCGTCCCACAGTCCGCAGTGACCTGTCACAAGGACGTTCCTGGGAAACTGCTTCGTGTACTTCAGTCCGGCCTCGAAGCTCTCCCAGTCCCATTCGCGGGCATGGGCGACCTCGTCCCAGTATGCCTTGCTGTCCTCCTCGGGAACCGGCCAGTCGTTGGCCTCGCAGTTCTCGCGGATTTCATCCATAGTAATTTCCCGGTCGCTCTCGTAGATGTAGACCTTGTCCTTGCCGTTAAGATTTACCTTTTCCCTTTCCATGGTAGCCTCCGTTTGTTGCTATACGTATTATCCTCCCGGAAATGCCCGGGAGCATCCCCCGGAAATCCCCGGTAGGTTACTGGTCGCCCCAGCCAGCGAGCCAGTCTTCCGCCAGCGACGTGCAGTCCTTCTGGCACAGTTCCTTCTCCGGTACGCCCTTCCCGGTGTATTCCCCGGAAATCCAGCGCTCGGCCAGCTCGTCAAGGATGTCCCAGCGAGCACCCATCCTGTCCGGGTGGTTGTCATCGGTATCGTTGTCTTCTTCAAGGTCGCCAAAAGAAAGATTTTCTTCCAGCATCATGGCCATCGCGGTGACCTTCGTGCTCCACTCGTCCCTGTCCATTCCCGGGTTGTTGCCCAGCACGTCAGCCAAGGTCGCCATGTAGCCCTGCCCGCATACGCCCCACCACAGGCCGTTGTCACGGCAGGACTTGTCAAGTTCCTCGTTAGTCAGTTCCATAGTAAGCCTCCTTTAGCTATATGCCGTATCCTCCCGGAAATCCCCGGGGGCATCCCCCGGGAATCCCCGGTAGCTCCCGGTATATGCCGGGAAGACCCCGGGAGCATGTCCCGGAGCCTGCGTTCCCCTTCTCAGTACCTGAATATCCTCCCGCCCGTACGGGTGAAGACCTTCCCGGTGAACTCCGGTTCCTTCTTCGCCTTCTTCTTCGGCAGGGCGTCCGGGTGCTTCCCGTAGAACGCCCCGGCGATTGCCTTCATCTTCTGTTCGTCCATGTCAGCCTCCTCTAGCTATTACAGGTATGTCTCCCGGCATGCACCGGGAGCATCCCCCGGGAGTTCCCGGTGGATTCCGCAACAAAAAATTTCTCCGGATGGGTTCCAGGCAGGTACCGGGAGGACTATCCGTGGTAGCCGCCGGTGCGTCCCCAGTCGTGGTATACCATACGCATCACTTCACCCCCTTCTTGGAGGTAGCCACAGCGCTATCCGCGGTCTTCTTGGCCTTGGACTTGGCCGCCTTGGCTTCATCCTTGACGGCCTGCACGATGGCATCCTTGGCTTCGGTAGCCTGCTCGGCAATCACCTCGCCCGTGCCCTTCGCGCCCTCTATGGCCACGTCAACAACCGCGCTCGCGGCATCCCCGGCGACAGTAATCGCGAGCTTTCCCGCGGCACGCGCAGTCTCCTTGGCGGCCTCCCTGCTGTTGTCCCCGCACCCCGCCATGGTCACCATGGCAAGCACCGGGAGCATAAGTAAGAACATCTTCTTCATGTTGCGGTCTCCTTTTATTAAAAAAATTTCCTATGCAGGTATCGCTACGGGAAATCTCCCGGGGCATCCCCCGGGAGGAACCGGTGGATATCTCTAGAGCTGTTCGCCCCTCTTCTGCTCGCGGCCAGGTCCCCATGGAGTGCTCCATTCCTCCTGAAGGCGCAGTTTCACTCGCTGTGCAGTAGTCAGCGGGGACTTGGAGATGCAGTGGTCCATCACCTTGGTGTACCCGTAGTACCCGTTGTGGTACCATTGGCGGTACACGAAGTACCCCGCTTCCTTTATGTCGGCTACGATGGCGTTCCAATGCTCCTCGGTAATCACGAACTTCTGTCCGTCTCTGTTGAACTCCGTGACGCAACCCGCCCAGATATGGGAAGGCATGGGGGTATCGTCATAGGACTTGACCTCCCACTTCTTGGAGAAAATATAATCCTCCACCTTGTCAACTTCCTTGCGGAACTGCTTGGCGTTCTGCTCGGCGACCGTCTCCTGGTCAATATTGTTCTTTGGAATCATAGCAACCTCCGTTTGTGTACATATATTATGCCCCAGGTACCTCCCGGGAGCATCCCCCGGAACTCCCCGGTGGATACCGGGAGGTTCCCGCAGCGCCAGGGAATTCCGCCAGAAAGGAAACGGGGCCCACCGGAAGGTTCCGGCAGGCCCCGTAAGGCAACAGAAAATTTTCTAGTCCACTATCCCGCCCCCGTAGAACTCGGACATGGTCAGCCCTCGGTAGATTCTCCTCTCTCGGTTAATCATCTTGCGGCCATACTTTGAGGTTCCCTCCATTTCCCACTTTATATTCGGGTCACGTTCCTCCTCGGGAGTTGCCGGACGCCATACCACCGCGGCATCCTCTGCTTCCTTGATGTGCTTGTGCGGCAAGTCCTTGGCGAGCATGGAGATGACGATGTTGGCGAGCGTATCGGGGGAATTGGTGACGAACTGCCTTCTCACCACCTTGTACTTGTCTGTGCCCATGATGTCACCCACCCAAATCTGCCCCTCGGACATGGAGTAGATGGCGTTCCTCCACTTGTCCATGCAGTCGGTGTCCACCACTACCTTTCCCTCTTCAGACATGGGCTTAACCACGAAGAAGATGTGGCTCTCGGGGAAGGTGTTGCGAATCCTGCGCGCGAGGTCTTCAGCGTCAGTCACCTGTTGGTGCTCGCTGTCAGCGGTAAAAACGATGTTTCCATAACGCTTGTAGACCGAAAGAGTATCTTGTGCCATAGTAACCTCCGTTGTTGGCACATATATTATGTCTCCCGCAGTCTCCCGTGGCATCCCCCGGGAGATACCGGTGGCAACCGGCTCCTACCGGAAGACGCACCGGAACCCCCTCGGGCTGTGCCGGAGGGGGCGAACGGGATAGGCCTCCCGAGGGGTATCGGGAGGACTACCTATACTGGTATCGCTACCATCTTCGCCATGCGGTCTTGATGACGGCCGCATAGAACGTCACGAGGACAACCACCCACGAGACCCCGAGCTCGATGGTGTCACCCGAGAACGCCCACGTGCCGTTGGCGAGGGCGACTGCCGTGATTGCGGTCTCGCCTACGAGGGCGAGGGTGAAGGCGGTCAGCACCGCCACGATGAGTGTCTTGAACATAGGCAACCTACCTTTCAGTTCTGCGGGTTTCTTGGGCAACCCGATATAGCCCTTTCCTATACACTATATGCACACCGGAACCTCCCGCAGGCATCCCCCGGGCAATCCCGGTAGATACCGCGGAGGTAACCGGCCGGCACCTGAAGGAACCGGCAGGAACCGCTATGCGTCCATGGTGACCCGCAGGCAGTCCATCAGTCTCTCCTCGTTGCTCTTGTGCAGGGCAACGTAATCCGCAACAAGCTCCTCAATTAGATGCCTTGCCTTATCCACGATGGACTTGGGGGCGTAGATGCCACAGAGGTACTCAAGCCGGTCGCAGTGGCGTTCTATCAGCGTGGCGAGCTCGTCCTCACGGGCGAGGGAATCGGTGAAAGTGGCGAGCGTTGTGTTCTTGTTTGCCATGGTTGTCTCCTTTGTTTGGCGTTCATTAATATTATCGTTCAAGCTCGGCAGGGTGTAAAGGACTTTTTTTTAATTTTTTTCCTCTAAGCTCTAACCGCCCTTCTACTCTATATATCGCCTAGCGTAGCATATTTGTAAAGCGAAGTCAACCATATTTTTGTAAAGTTTGATTTACACGGAATGCATCCCCCGGAACTTCCCGGTAGGTAACCGGGAGCAGCCCGCGTCTTCCGGTACCCTCCTGTCTGAAGCAAACGGGAAAGCCCCCGGTAACTGCCGGGGGCTTCCGTTGAGAGGTAGGTAAGTGTCTACTTGGCCACGCGGAGCGTCTCCCCGCATCCCGTGAACCATGGCGGGTTGTTCACGGCTTCGTCCCAGCGGAATCCGCCTTCCTTGACGACCTGCTCCAGCTCGTCAGCGGTCAGGTTGGCGGCATCGTCAGTGGATTCCGTTGCGCCAAGCTCGGAAGAGACCACGAAGAACCCGCCACCGTCATAGTCGTACATCAGCTTCATCCCGAGGTCTGCGAGCGCCGCGTTGAAGTCGTTCCACAGGGAAACAGCCGCCTTCCTCTGCTCTTCAGTCACGTGTTTAAAAATTTTTCCTGCCATGGTAGCCTCCCGTGTTGTACATATATTATGTCTCCCGGAAATCCCCGGGAGCATCCCCCGGAACTTCCCGGTGGATACCTCCAGCCCCGGCTGCTCCAGGACTGCTCCGCCAGAAAAAAGAAAACCTCCCGGATATTTCCGGGAGGTTCCGCAGGGCAGGTAAAAATGTCATTTCATGTTCAGCACGCGCTCCTTCGGGGTCTTCACGAAGTTCTCCCCGACAATTCCCGCTAGCGCGTCCTCGTCAATCCCAGCGACCTTCATCGCCTGCGTTGGCGTCAGCCCCACGGCGAACTCGGCCACGTCCTTGCCGTACTCGGCGGCGAGCGCCCTCGCGGCCGCCACCCCGTCCGTGAACTTGAGCTGGTACGTCTGCTTCTCCCACGAAGCACACGCCGGGAGATGCTCGGGGTCTACCTTCATGCACTGCTTGAAGCCCTCCTTGATGCTCTCGGCCACCACCTCGCACCACCTCATGTACTCCCACAGGTCGCGGAAGTCATCGTCCATCCCCGCACGCGTGTCGGAATACGCGGGGTCGTCCTTAGCCACCTCGGTCAGGAAACGGTAAGCCCTCATCGCACCCTCGGTCAATGCGGACGGATTTATGATGTAGTCTAGCGGTTGGATAAAAATTTCTTTCCTTGCCATAGTGCTTACCTCTCTTTACATATATTATGTCTCCCGGAAGTCCCCGGGAGCATCCCCCGGGAACCCCCGGTAGATACCGTCCAATCCGGCTGCAACCGGTACCTTCAGTCCAGAAAAAAGAAAACCTCCCGGACAATTCCGGGAGGTTCCGCAGGGCAGGTAAAATGTCCTAGAGGTTCTCGAGCTCCTCCTCTACGAGCTCCCTCTGCATGTCAGTCCATATGGAGGAGAACATCGGCGCCATCATGTTGACCCGGACGCAGTTCACCACGTCCTGCGGCCCTCCCGAGACCATGCCGCTTATCAGGTTCAGCCCGGCCACCTTGCCCGTGTGCATGGCCAGGTACAGCGGGATTCGGTTCCCGCATTCCGGGTAGCGCTCGTAGAGCCTGCGCAGTATGTACCTGTCACGCTCCAGCGCCTTCTCTATGCCGGAAATCACGTTGCCGAGCGGCTTGCCGTCGTTCTTCGCACGGATGTCCTCGAATTCCTCGGCCATTCCGTCCACTATCCCGTCAAGTTCCATCTTCTCGTCTTCGCTAAGTGCCATATCTTACCTGCCTTTCCTTGCCGTGAAGCCCATTCCTCCCGGCTCAGTCCCTATACCTCCCGGTAAACCCACGGAGCATCCCCCGGAAGTCCCCGGTAGCTACCCCGTAACCAGCGCGTCGAACAGGTTCTGGTGGTAGGAGGTCGTCCTGCTCCAGTTACCGAGCCGCACAGTCCGGTCACCCCTCACGATGCTCACGATGGTGCTGTAGGATTGCAGGCAACGTACACCGTTGGCGCTGTCGTACACCTCCCATGCATGCCCCGCCCCGTGGAAGGAACCCCTGCCCGTCTCTACCTCGCGGACAACCTCGAAATGCGGCGCCGGATGTCCCTCGGCCAGCATGCTCTCGTATGCCGAATGCTCAAACGGATATGTCCATGTATGCCTTGCCATGATTCACCTGCCTTTTACACCTATATCCTCCCGGTTCCTCCCGGGAGCATCCCCCGGGAAATCCCGGTAGATGCCGCAAAGTCCAGCTGCCTTCCAGGGCCATGACTGAAGAAAAAAAGAAAACCTCCCGGGATTTTCCGGGAGGTTCCGCAGGGCAGGTAAAAATTCTATCGGTTGATGCTACTATCGAAGACGTACGGGTCAATCCGGCACATGCTTGTAACCCCGCACTTTCCCACCACTATGTGGTCAAGTACCGGAATCTTCATTATTTTACCGGCAGAGCAGAGCTCGCGGGTGATTCCCCAGTCCTGCGTGCTCGGTTCCGTCGAGCCGCTCGGGTGGTTGTGTGCGACAATTATGCTCACCGCGTTGTCCAGCAGGGCGACACGGAACACCTCCCGGGGGGCGACCTGGGTCTGGTTCACCAGCCCCACCGTCACCTCGTGCGTCCCGATTACGTGGTTCACCGAGTCAAGGGTCAGCACCACGAAGCGCTCCTGCGTGGAGAACTTCAGCCCGCAGAGGTACGGCATCGCGTCGTCGGGGTTCACCACCTCCCTCGCCTGCGTGCCCACCACGTAGCGGGCGGAAAGCTCGCAACAGGCGATTATCTTGTCCGCCGTGCTCCCGCCTACGCCGCGGAACCTCATCAGCTCATCGCGGCTCGGTATGGTGCTACGGCTCGCCAGGTAGTCAGTCACCTGCCGGGCGAGCACCACGTCGCCCAACACTGCCCCGAAAAGCCTTTCTGTCTTCTGTGCGTTCTCGATATCCATAGTCTTACCTCTCTATACCCCTTATACACCCCGGTACCTCCCGGGAGCATCCCCCGGAAGTCCCCGGTAGATTCCCCGGGAAGACACTGGCGCTGTCCTGGTACCGGTCCAGGAAAACATATGGAACCTTATCCGTGGTATCCGCCTATCCTGCCGAACCCGGCCTCAACCGTGTAGTGTCTCTTGGCAATGCCGCCCGCGTTCTTGTACATGTTCCACTCTCCTGTTTTTAAATTGTTCTCCCGGGCTATCCGGAAAGTCCATTCCCCGGTGCATCCCCCGGACGTTCCCGGTGCCTGCCGGGATATCCAGCTGCATCCTCCTGGACGCCAACTGCCAGGCATAAGGGAAACCTCCCGGAATTCTCCGGGAGGCTCCTTGGCAGGTCAAATGTCCGTCACCCTCGCGTACTCGGCGAGCACCTTTTCCTCCACGTACGCCTTCAGTGCTGCGTCCTCAGGCTTGACGACACTGCGGATGTCCTCCCCCCTGTAGAACGGGTCAAGGGGGTAACTCACGAAAAGACCGTCGGTCCCATCCATAACCCTGAGACCCCGTACCGTCAGCGAGCCGTTGAACGTCACTACGGCCAAAGCCTTGAGGTGACCAAGGTCTTCCTTGAACGGGAACACGCGCACCTCGGTCAGTATGAGCCCGTTAACTCCTTCAAAAATGTTTTCTGCCATGCTATACCTGCCTTTTCCTTGTAATTTCCTTATCTTCCACAGAATATCCCGGGAGCATCCCCCGGAAGTCCCCGGTAGATACCGTCATCACCAGCTGCCAGACTCAGGGCCCGTACCGGGATGAACAGGTAAGCCCCCGGGTATTACCCGGGGGCTTCCGTCCTTCTCCTTCAATTTTCCCCTATTCCTCTTCAGTCTCCTCTTCTGTCTCCTCTTCAGTCTCCTCCTCGGTTTCCTCGTCATCCGGCCAGTCAGTAGGGGCATCCCACTTGATTACCGGGGTGAACACCGTCTTCACCACGCTCGCCACGAACACCGCGAGCACGACCCCCCATGCCACGCAGAGCTCTATCACGGAACCGATGTCCACCATCTTTCCCGTGGCGAACAGCACCGTCTCGGCAACTAGCGCCACCGTGAACGCCCCGAGAACTCCCATTGTCAATACCTTGCGCATACCTTACCTGCCTTTCATTTCCACAAGCGATTCATTTCCCTTGCTTATACCCTATGCCTCCCGGAACCCCCCGGGAGCATCCCCCGGAAGTCCCCGGTAGATACCTTACTCCCCACTGGCCCGCGGCCGGCGTCATCCAGGACAGGATACGGAAAAGCCCCCGGGAGCATCCCCCGGAAGTCCCCGGTAGATACCTAGATGTCCAGCTGCTTCCAGGGACCTGACGCGGGCCCGGGAACCTCCCGGAACCCCCCGGGAGCATCCCCCGGAAGTCCCCGGTAGATACCTAGATGTCCAGCTGCTTCCAGGGACCTGACGCGGCAACCGGTCCTATATAAAAAAAAAGAAGGGAGCGGAACACTGTCCGCTCCCCGAACCTTTAACGAAAGGAGATATCCATAATATAGCAAATATCTTCATCTTTGTCAAGTCAAAAAGCGGAAGTTTTTATTATACTGCTCGCCTGTGCACCATATTAAAAACTTATCCGTGATATCCGCCGACCCGAATAAATCCGTTTTCCCAGCTGAATCCCTTCATATTTAACTCCTTTTTTTAAGTTCTCCCCGCCTATCCGGTAACCCAACCTCCCGGAGCATCCCCCGGATGTCCCCGGTAGCTCCCGGCAATTCCCCGCATGCAGCAGGAAGGGGGCCGTCGCCGACCCCCTCAGTCCCTACGAGACGCTGTCCTCGAACAGTCCCTGGTGCCGCGTCGTGGTCATGGACCACTTCCCGAGATGCTTCACCCTGCCGCCGATGCACACCGAGACCACCGTCCTGTAGCTAACGCAGCACCATGCCCCGTTCGCCCTGTCGTACACCTTCCAGCAAGGAGTGCCCCTCTTCAGACGCTCCGGAGTCCCCCACTCGGGTTCCTTCGGGTTGTCCAAGGCCGCCATGTACGCCCCGTATTCACTCGGGCCGAATTCCACGCTCCTGCCCTCGCCCATGCAATACCATGTCATATCTTACCTGCCTTTCCTTGTCAAGCGCTTCATTGCCCCTTGACATACTCCCTATACCTCCAGGAACCCCCCGGGAGCATCCCCCGGATATTCCCGGTAGATACCGGAGCAGGCCCCCGGGATTCCCCGGGAGCCCGCCTGGCAGGCACTATGCAAATCCCCCTACTTCCACGCGATGTCCTCCATGAGCCCGTCGAGCAGCTCCGCCACGTACTTCTCCACGTCCTCGGCGGGTACCTTCGCAACGTCAAGCAGGCGCAACCCGCTGGACGCAACCACGCGCCCGTCCGAAGACAGCTCCATGTACGCCTTCTTGCCACCCTTGTAGAACTCCATGCTACGGCCAGTCGCCGACATGGACGTTATCACCGCAACGTCCCCGCTACGCACGCACGAGATGTTCTCCTCGCCCGCGAACTCCTCGCACACCGGCAACTCCGCCGACATCGCCATCGCCGCAAGGCCGAGACCCGCAATCACCGCTATGTTCCTCATGCCATACCTGCCTTTTCCTTCGTCGGCAAGACCATTCCCGCCGACATGCCACCTATGCCTCCCGGTTCCTCCCCGGTGCATCCCCCGGGAATCCCCGGTAGATTCCCCCGGACACCCACTGGCGCCTCCAGGTTCCCTTCAGGCAGTTCCGCCTGCATTTACGGAGGAACCCTCCCGGGGGGTACCGGGAGGGTTCCTTGGACATCGGCCGCAAGACCTAATCGTCCTTGCCTGGCTCAGTCCAGCTGTCCTGCGGAACGAACGCAGAGTTCAGCATGACGAGAACCGCGAAGCCGAGCAACACCAATACGACGTACATGACCCTACCTGCCTTTCCTTAGTCAGAGGGTGAATCCCCCTTGACATATGCACTATGCATCGGGACACCTCCCGCAGGCATCCCCCGGGAACCCCCGGTAGATACCGGGACATCCAGCTGCACGGGTCGACGCGGGCCCCTGACAGGGAAGGACTCCAGGAGGGAACCGGGAGCAGTCGGCGGTGGGCACCGGGAGCAGTCGGCGGTGGGCACCGGGAGCATCCCCCGGGAGGACCGGGTAGGCTCCGGGAGGTCACCCTGGTCCTGACCGGTACTGTGTCGTCTGGATAACCTGACCCTTAGGGGTTTACACCCCCCTTTATTTCACAAGTGCTCTACGCCGGTTCCTGGCCGGGAACTTTCGTTCCAGTTTCCTCCCGGTGCATGCTTGGTGGCAGCCAAGTGGCAGCCAGGGTACTCCCGGAGGCTCCCGGAGGCAGCCGGGTGGTGGACTTGGTGTCTCCCGGAGGCAGCCTGGCATGGGAATGGGTATCTCCCGGTGCATGCTTGGTCTCTCCCGGAGGCAATCTGTGGTTCCTCCCGGTACATGCCAGGTATATGCCTGGTATGCGGTGCATGCCTGGTGCAGTACTGGGTAGTACCGGGAGGAGGTGCATGGGAAATTAAAAGAATTTTTCTGGGTACGAAATATAAATTTTTGTTTACATAAAAGGCAATCGAATCGAATCGAATCGAGCAAGTTAGGGTACAGGGGGTAGGGGGGTAGGGGGTAGGGGGGTAGGGGGGTATGGGATTTTCTGGGATGCCTCCCGGGAGACCCCCCGGGGGTTTCCTGGAGAAGTCCCTGGGGGTGGCCTGAAAATTTTTTGGCCTGGGGGGTCTAGGCTGGGATTTTCTGGGGGTACCTCCCGGGAGACCCCCGGGGGGTTCCGGGAGAAGACATGTGGGGTGGCTTTAGAAAAAATTTGGCCGGGGGTGAAATTGTGTTTTTAATTAGGGGTACCTCCCGGAAGGTTCGAGGTTTGGTACCTGGGATATACCGGGAGGAGGAGTAGGATAGCTTAATGGCTTAGGGGGAGATTTCGTCGAGTATTTTTAGCTGGGAGGATAGTTTCTCCCGGATGTTCCTGATGAATTTCCTGGCCTGGGACTTGGATATGAACATGATTCCTTCGCAGTAGTCATCGGGATGACGTTCTACGTAGTAGGGGTTGGAGAGGAATGTGGTGTTCTGGTAGCGGGAGACAATCTCGCCGACCTTGACATAGTCGTCTACGGAGTCTATGAAGGTGGTTGCATGGATGGCGAGGGGGAGGGTTTCTGGGTCTGAGGTGTCTTCCGGTAGCTTTCCGGTGAAGGAGATGCGGTCTACGGGGAAGATATAGGAGAGGTCATCTGCGGCCATCCAGCGGTTCTGGAAACGGAGGTTTGCGTTGATGAGGATTTGTTTCTTGGTCGGTCTTGTCATGGAGGGTTCCTTTTGTAAAAATTGGTATACATGGAGTTACCGGAGCGCCTCTCCGCTCCCGGTGCAGTCGTCGTATCCCCAGCCCGAGCCAAAGCCGTGGCCGTTGCCCCAGCCGTACCTGGAACCGGCGCCGTAGCCGGAACCGTCACCGTATCCGATTGCGTAGGAGGAACCCTGCCCGGTTGCGCTGCCTGCGCCCAATCCGGTATCTGCCGGTGAGTTCTTGAGGAATTCGTCTACTTCCATGTTACCTCCCGTCACCAGAGCCGTAACCGGAACCGTAACCGGAGCAGTCGTCGGAACCGTAGCCGGAGACGGAGCCGATGCAGTAGCCGTACCCGCCGCCGAATCCGCAGTCGTCGGAGGTGCCGGAGCCGCATCCGTCGCCGGAGCCTTCTCCCCAACAGGTATCTGCCGGTGAGTTCTTGAGGAATTCTTTGAGTTCCATAGTGTTCCTCCTATCTACACTAGCGACCAGAAGTTTTCCTCGAGGATTTGCATGGCATCGTCCGGCAGTGGCCGCTGCTGGTTTATGAAGTTGGCTGCGAAGTCCATGAGGATATCGTACTTGCGCATCTGCTCACGGTGCAAGGACCAGCGGATGCCGTTCCATCTCTGGTGATGCCCGTGCCATATTGTCCAGACGTTGGCACAGGCGGCGTTGTGGAACAGGTGGGATTCGGTAATCCTGCCGGAGGCATGCCCGTGCTTTCCCAGGCGGTATCCGGCGCCGGGACGAATCTTCTGGCCACACAGGAAACAGCGGCGCTGGCTCATCCGGCGGACTCCTCGTAGCGCATGGCCTCGTGGGCCTCCTTCCGCTTTATCGAGCGGCGGAGTCTCTTGCGGCCCTTGTTGTGCTTTGGGGTGGACGGGGCGCGGAAGTGCTCGATGGAGTCGTTCTCGAGCTGTCCCCTGAGAATCTTGTTCGTCATGTGGTTACTTCATGTAGAGTTCTTCGAGTTCGTCGGATACTTCCCGGATTGTGTGCCCGGCAATCCATTCTTTCTGGTTGTCGATGAGGTCCCGTACCAGTCCGGACTCTTTGTATGCCTTCATGGAGAAAGTCAGCTTCCCGTCCAGGCAGTCCAGGACGATGTACTGGTCAATTTCTTCCTTGGTCATACGGTTACACTCCTTTTTAAGATTTCCGGAAAGATAGAGGTTAACCAGGTCTATATTGTCGTAGCCAACGGCCCTCCAGTTTTGGACCTGCTCCTCGCCGAATTCTGTACAGATTTTATCGAAGGTTTCATCCCTTTCCCGCGTAAAGTCGTCGTATTCGGCTGCCGCGACCTTATATTCATCGTTCAGCCGGTCCTTCAGCTCGGCAAGAGAAGTGGTGCCGTAAGCACGCATCAGAGATTCCACGGGGTCTACTGAGCGTATTTTGCCAAGAATATTATCCTTCTTGTTGGCCAGTTCTGCTGCTCGGTTATAATAAGTTTCCTTGTTTTCAATCATTTCAATAAGCTCCTTTTGCTGGTTTTAGGTATTTTCTTCATTTAGTTCCCGCTGCCGCGGCCGTCGCCGGAGCCGCTGCCGTTGCCGGAGCCGTCGCTGTAGCCGTCGCCGGAGCCGCAGCCGTAGCCGAAGCCGAAGCCGGAGCTGTAGCCGTCGCCGGAGCCGTCGCCGCAGCCGAAGCCGTGACCGTAGCCGGAGCCGAAGCCGGAGCCGTCGCTGTAGCCGTCGCCGGAGCCGCAGCCGTAGCCGTAGCCGGAGCCGGAGCTGTAGCCGTCGCCGGAGCCGTCGCCGCAGCCGTCGCCGGAGCCGTCGCCGGAGCCGCTGCCGTTGCCAGTATCTACTGGATGGTTCTTGATAAATTCTTCCAGTTCCATGTTACCTCCCGGAGCCTTTGCGGTTACCTTTGCCGGAGCCGGAGCCGTAGCCGGAGCCGTCGCTGTAGCCGGAGCCGTAGCCGGAGCCGTAGCCGGAGCCGTAGCCGGAGCCGTAGCCGGAGCCGTAGCCGGAGCCGTAGCCGGAGCCGTAGCCGGAGCTGTAGCCGTTGCCGCTGCCGTGTCCGTTGCCGGAGCCGGAAGGCTCCGGGTTGAGAACGAACTGTATGCTACTTGATTTCATCACTCAGGCCAAGTTTCTCGATGACCGAGCGGATGATGTCACTGCCGAAGGCGTCCTTCGTCAAGCGGAGGAACTCCTTGGTTGTCATCTTCCCGTCAAGGTCGACGTTGTGGTCTTTCGCGAAGCTGTCCCGGCCGAACGTGCAGCTTCCGGTGAGGATGCCGTGCCATTCGTAGAAGTCCCTGGTGGGATAGGTCCAGTCCCTGTCGAACTTCTTGGTGAACTCGTCAACCTTCCCTTCGGTGTCCATTCCGCCGATAATCTTGCGCTCGAGCTCGCTCGCCGCTTCCCTCGCCGTCTTACCGTGGGCGAAAAGGCCATGACCCTTCGCGATGTAGCACTCGGAAGTGGTGAGGTCGTTGTTGATTGTGTATCCAGATGCAATGTCGCCGTGAACGTGGTGAATCACGGTAGGCATGCCGTCGATGTAGTGGACCTGCTCGCCGTTGAATCTGGATATCGTTGATGAAGTTGGTACGTTAACCATGCGCTATGCCTTCCATTCGGGTACGCTTTCGATGCTGGCAGCCGCCTTGTCGGTCGTCGGGATAATCTGGCAGATGCCGACGATGGCGATGCTGTCGACCGTGACGGTGAACTTGCAGTTGTCCGGACGGTTGGTCCCGGTGGAGGCGATTTCCTCGACAGCGGCGGCGCCTTCCCAGTACCAGAGCTTGCGGGCCTTGGAGAGCTCGCAGGAGCAGCCGTCGGGAGTAACGGAGTCGAGGGTGCCGAAGAACACGCCGGCGTTGATGGAGCGGACGATGACCTTCTTGCCGATGAGATTGGAGAAGATGTTTTCTGACATGGTATTGTCCTTTTTGGTTTAGGTTTTTATTGATACTACAAATATAGCAAAAACTGCTAGAGGGAAGTTTCCGTGTTTTCCGTGGAGTTTTCGAGGATGCTGTCGCGGAAGTTGTCGAAGTCCTTGCGTGAGGATACGCGGTACGTAATATCATCGGCGGATGAGCCGCTACTCTGGTAGACTATGCGTACCTCGTGCTTCGTGGGTGCGGTGGTAGATACGGTTTCCTTGTATCCGAATGAGGAGATTGTGTCCCTGCGGAAGAACTTCTCCCCCTGGAGAGTCGTTAGTCTGACGAATTTGCTGTTCATGCAATCAAATATAGCAAAAACCGGTATTGGCATAGTGGTTTCCTAGTAGTACCATTCATCGGAATTGGGGAGTTGTGTAAACTTTGTTTTACCTTCGTCGGTCCAGGTGCGGTAGGCGTGTCCGGTGGACCATCGGACTATTCGTTCGTCGGGGAGTGCGTCGGGGCGTGCGGGAGGTTCCACGTACTGGATGGTGCACCCGTTTCCCGATAGCAGGAAGGCGATTTCGACAATCCGGTTCCTGGAGTCTAGGTACTTGAGGATGGTGTCGTTGTCGGAGAGTTCTTTGCTGGATATTTCCATTGTGGCTACCATTTAAGCTTTGCGTGTCCTTGCCGGGGTCCGTAGGAGGCGGAGAAGTTGAAGCCCATGCGGTGGAATTCTTCGATGACCTTCTGGAATTGGGGGACTGTGAACTACCGCCAATCGCATTTAAGCCTCCCCGGGGCTACCGTGGGAGCCTTGCAAGCTGCCGCCCTTCAGGGCGGCGGTAGTTGACCCCTTGTACAGCTGGTACTTCTTGCTCAATACGTGGCTTGTCTCGTCGGATAGCGGCTTGAACCAGATGCCTACCCTGCACCGTCCCTGTCCGTTCTCGTCGGTAAATTCCGGCGTGAGGTCGGTCTTGCAGGCATCATCGATGAAGCCGTAATCAATACCTTCAACCATACCGGCCTGCTTGGCAAGGTCCACCACCTTCATCAGGTGGTTCAGGTTCTTGGCCTCGCAGATGGTCTTGGTGAAGATGTCGTTAATGTACCCGTTCCAGACATCCTTCGGAATCTCCATCGCCACGGTCACGCTCGGCCTGGAATCCTCCCTCTGCCACTTGAACGAAGTCTCTCCACGCTCATGCGCTTCCTTGGCAGCCTTGGCCAGTGCCGGATGGCGGTAAAGCATCCAGTAATCCGGGTCGCGCTTGGTCGATACCGGCAGATACTCGAACTCGTTGTCCATGATTCCGCCCATGGACGCATACGTCTTGAGCAGGCTAATCCAGTAGCCCTCGGCACAATGTGCGACCATGGCGGCCAGCTTACCCGGAGCCAGGTTCAAATCCTTCCTGATGATAAAAAGTCTTCTCATATTACTTTCTCATTACATAATTGATTTGGTCAGCGGGAATCCATTTATCGTTCCATTCTTTGATATCCGGCGTGACCTGTTGGCGGAGCTTGTCTGGTAGACGACTCGGACCTCGATTGTGGTGGGTGCGGTGGTGGATACCTTCCGGGTGATGCCGAAGGAGGAGATTGCTGAGCGGCGGAAGAACTTCTCGCCGGAGGAGGCGTTGAGCCTGACGAAATCGTTGTTATTGTTCATGCCAGCAAATATAGCAAAAAGTATGGTGGGGAAATTGCTATATTTGTGGTCGATATGAGGATACCTGTAGATATTCGGATTTCTGTGTATTGTGGGCTGGTGCTTGGTTTCTCCCGGAGGCTGCTTGGGAGGGTGCTGGAGCCTTCCGGTGGCAGCCGGGAGTATAAGGATGGGGAATTCCGGCTGTGCATTGGCAGGAAGGATGCCTTCGGTGCCGCCTTCCCCAGTGGTGACATGTACTGGCTGAAGGGTTTCGGCGGGAGGTGGCAGGTAAAGAGGATGCTGCGGGAGCTGCGGGAGTTCACCCAGGGGAAGCTGCCGTACGGATGGTCGGTGGTCGTGCTGGAGAAGACGGCGGCGAACCGGGAGATGCTGCGGGAGATGAAGTACTGGTCGATGATACCGGACCGGGAGGTCTGGAATGCTGTCGAGGAAATTGTCGAGGAAATAGATGCATGGTGGGAAGTGAACCGCGGGAGGTTCATGTGAGGGCGGTGTATGTCCTGATAGTGCTGGGTTTCTCCCGGAGGCTTCTGGGGAGGGTGCTGGTACCTTCCGGTGGCAGCCGGGTGAGGGAGAGGCCGCAGGACCCTCTATACGAGTGCGCCATGTACCTATACGAGGGGAAGGTCAGCTACAGGGTCGGCGGCACTTTCCTAGTGGGGGGCCGTGCGTCGGTGGAGGTCAACTACAGGGTGAGTGACAGGTACGGGAGTATTGCCAGGTGCTTCGGGTACGAGATAGGCTTCTACTCGGTGGGCAAGGGGGACCTTAGCGTGGGTTCCCTTCCGGGCGTGACGTCTCCGCGGATGATGGAGTTCCTGAACTCGGCCTACGATTACGTCAAGTCCATAGTCCCGGAAGGAAGCAGGCACACGGGGTTGCTATGAGGGCGGTATACTTGCTGATAGTTCTTGGGTTCCTCCGGAGGCTGCTTAGGAGGGTGCTGGTACCTTCCGGTAACTACCGGTGGAGGCACGGGGGGTACGTGCTTGGTCTTCAGGTGGATGGGGAGGAGTACGGTATAGTCGGGTTCGGGCGTCAGGCCAGGGTGGACGCCATGCTACTGGACATGATACCATGTGTCGCTCAGAGTATTCCTTGCGGATGCAGCATAAGCGTCAGCGAGGGTAGGGTTGGGGACATGAGGACATGGCAGGAGATAGATGATTTCCGTGCGAGGAATGTTGCGAGCGAGATATCGGACTGGTTCGACGCGAACGGGGGGAAGTACCTGTGAGGGCTGTATATCTGCTGATAGTTTTGGGATTTTTGCGGCGGTTAATGAGGAGGGTGCTGGTGCCTGCCGGGAGGTGCCGGGTGATGAGCCTGGAGCTTGCCGGGAGGGGGTACGGGCTTGTCGTCGGTGGACCCTGGGAGATACCGGAGGGTAGGATGTGGGCAGTGGAGGGGAACGCCGCGGTATGGAGCGAGGAGCTCCCGGAGGGTCTCCGCCTGAGGCTGCTGGAGACGGACAGGCCTGTAGGGAGCGTTGTGAGGTTCTGCCGTGATGTTGGCGTGGGGAGTCCGGGAGAGGTGGAGAGCGTATGCAGAACGGTGGACTGCTGCATAAGGGACATCCTGGTTGCGAGAGGAATATAAACTGTGGAAAACGGCAGACAGGGTGAAAAATGAATCCAACAAACACTTTCTTCATTGGCAAGGACGGCATAGTCCAGCTTGACGACGTACTCTGTTCTATGACGGGAAGCTCCCGGGAGGTACCGGGAGGCGGCGGGGATAAGCCTGAACCGGAACCGGAACCGGAACCGGAACCGGAACCGGAACCGGAACCGGAACCGGAACCGGTCGACCCGAATACGGTTATCATAGGCGGAAGGTCATACCGGACTACCACCATAGGAAACCAGGTATGGATGGCCGAGAACCTGGACTACAAGTTCGACGGGTGCACGATAGGTGACGAATATGTAGAAAGTAAACCGGGCGCGTGGTATCTTCATAACGACGAGACGACATATGGTGTAAACGGAAAAAAATACGGCCTATTATATAATGAAGATGCCATGCTGTATTTGGAAGAGCATTTATCCTCTCTTGGAATACCGGATGGCTGGCATGTTCCTAGCCAATCAGAAATAGAAACTCTTGTCGAAACTGCTGGTGGTGAAGAACTTGCAGGACCTAGGTTACGAGCTACCACTGAATGGAAACATGCAGACGGTATAGTAAATACTGATGAGTATTCATTTTCATTATTGCCGGGAGGCGCAAAATGGTCCGATAATTTCACTGAGGATGGTGAATCCGCATATTTCTGGAGTACTACTATAGACGATTGGGATGGTACATATTATCTATTTGCAACTGTGTATTATGGCGGGGCAGACCATGATTGGTATAATGGGTCATATCGTGGGTTTTCCATTCGTCTCGTTAAGGATATGTAACATCAAGATTAAGTAATAATCCCGGTACCTACCGGTGCCTCCACCGGTTCATAACCTCGTTTGCCTCTGATGGGTCGGTGGTCACCCTGTTCTGCCCGTGGCTCTCGGCGAAATGGGGTACCTGTGGCCAGTGGTCGATGCACCCCATGAAGTCGAATACGGACTTGAACTTGTAGTATGTGGAATGCCCTTTCCAGTCATCTAGGCATTCTATATCAATCCTGCAGCGTACGTACTCCCGGAGTCTCTTCTTGAACTCCTCGGCCTTCTGCTGTGTGTTGAACGAGCCTACTATTGCCGACTCGTTGGCATATGGGTAGATTGCAATCCACCTCCCGGGTCTCCTAGGTGCATCCGGGGACATCTTCCTTATGGTCTTCCTGGCGAAATGCAGGAATATGGCGAGGTATGCCGCGTTTCTTAAGGTCATTGGTAGATGAACTCGTCGTACGTTTCTACGAGTACCAGGTGCCTGTCCGGTGTCAGCTGTATCTTCTCTTGGATTTCCTCCATGACGTTCCTGGTACGTTCCTCTGCGCCAAGCAGGTATGAGCCCGTATGGTCGGCATGAACGAGGAACACCCCGTCCTTCCCGTGGGCCCTTTCCAGTATGCTGGCGGTGTCTTCGGAGGAGTTCCGGTAGACCTGTGCGCATATCCCGGAGTGTTCCAGGACGTCTAGCCACCGGTTGAAGCGCCGGCGAGTCTCGCACTCGAAGTTCGGTACTATCATTCGGTGAGTATGCATCAGTACCTCGCCGCTTCCATGGGGTCGAGGAACCCGTGTATTCCGGACGAGCACTCGGTGTCGGTTATGTCGAAGGGCAGTTCTGGCCTGGCGGTCTTGCCGATGCGGTACCTGAACCCGGTGTCGTAGTTGGACCTGAGCGACGCGAACATGGGGAGCTTGATGTCCTGTACGGCGTTCACCTTTCCTTCACGGGACTGCAGAATCCTGTACAATGCAACCGGCTTGGCCTCTGATACGCGTACCTTCCTGGAGAACGCGGTGAACCGGGCTTCGGCGGGCGGTGGCACCTCCATCCTGATTATAACCGGTTCGTCCTTGTGGAACGGGCGTCGCATTATTACCTTCTTGTACAGGGTGGCCTTTCCCTTAGGGAACCCGGTAGACAGGTAAGTCGAAGTGAGCATGCGGCAGTCTGGGGGGATGCTGTATTCGGCGCACGCCGATACCCTTGCTGCGATTAAGCCTATCGTGGATATCGAGTCGAGCAGGATTCTGTGCAGGGTAACGTACCTGAATGACAAAGTCTCTATGCTAGAGCACTTTTTTATTTCGAAGTCCGTCACGGACGCGTCTTCGACCAATACGGTTCCGGGGAGGTTGGATGACACGATTCTCAGGTAGGCGTTCGTGATAGACGACATCGATAGTACCGATGCATGGTAGTTGCCCTGTTCCGGTGTCAGTGTAGAATTGACTAGCTCCACGCTTCCGGTTACCTTGTGGACGGAAACGTACCTGGCAGATATGCCGTTTAGGCTGACCTTGTAGAAATACTGTATCGACACGCGCTTGAATTGACAGTCGTTCATGGCCAGCGACGACAGCTTGTCCTTCGTCCCGGACAGCGACAGGCGTCCTCCGTTGCAAGCGGACATGATTATCCCGTAGCTGTTGTAGTCTTGATTTTCGGTGACAATGAGTACGCAGGTTGGCCCGAATTCGCAGGTTGGCCCGAATTCGCACCCGATGAAAGATGCCTTCCCGGTAAACTGGACTGTCCCGGGCGTTATCGAGTTGCCGATGAACTGGCAGTCCACGAATTCCACGTTGCCGACCGGGAGGTTCATTACTGTATATTCAAGGTTGAACGTGTATCCTTCGACCCGGTAACTGTACGGGCCTACCTGGGGGAACTCCTTGGCGAAGTCGAACCTGTTGTCGACGGTGATGCTTGTCTTTTTCTTCTTGCCGGAACTGTTCTTTTTAGTGGCGGGGGTCTGGGGTTTCTTCTTTTTCATGCCTACAAATATAGCAAAAAGTTTGCACAAATTGCTATATTTGGTGGCATGCGGATTGCGGTGTACCTTTCCATCATACTCTATTTCCTCAGGAGACTATTCCGGAGGGTTATGGCGCCTGCCCGCAAGGCCAGGCTGAATCCGGGGAAGAAGTATCCTTGCCACATCAACCTGTTCAAGATAGACGACATGGGGAGGCTGGGGAGGTTCTACCACGTAGGGTCGGAGCTGATGCTCAACGAACGCCTGCGGAGTGCCGCGGAGGAATACCTGGAGAAGCACTACGATAGAGTGTTTGCCGACAACGGCGGCTGGACTACCGGAATAGGCACCGACGATGCGGACGACGGGAGCTTCCAGGAACTTCTCGACACGATGTCCGTGGAGCAAAGCGCCAAGTTCTATAAGATGTGCAGGACGATGGTGTTCGACTTAAAGAAGTTCCTGGCGAGGATGGAAAATGCGTAGGGCTATATACTGTGCGATGGTTATTTCGTTCCTGCGGAGGTTGAAAAGCAAGGTCCTTGTGCCTGCCGGTAGCAGCCGGGTGAAGGCCAGGGTTGGAGACCGGCCATGCGAGTGCGCGATGTTCCTGTACAAGGCCAGTACGATTAACTACCGGATAGGCGGCAAGTTCATTGTGGGTGGCAGGGCGTCATGGGATGTCAACGATAGACTGCTTGAGAAGTACGGGAAGGTGGCCAGGTCATTCGGATACAATATTGGATTCTATATTGCGAGTAAGGACGATGTCATAAGCGGTTATCCCGTGGAATTTACATCGCAGAATATGATGAACTTCCTTCACCAGGCATACGACTATGTACTGAAGATATTGCCGGAAGGATGCAAGAGGATTGCTTGACGATGAAGAACGCAGTGTACTTTGCGATATTTCTATATTTCCTCCGGAAGGTGATGTGGCGGCTCCTCCCGGTGGCATCAGGTACTCCCTGGGTGGTGCTATGGCTGTTGAGGTACGAGGACGAGCCAGGGTCCACCAGGGACAGGTACGTCAGGGTATACGAGGGGCATTCGGCGGTTGCCGCCGGGTGGGCCCGGGATACTATGATTCTTAATGATTGGAACAGGGAGTTCATAGTGCTGTGCCGTAAGGGACAGCAGAGGGACATCAGGATACTCGACCTGCAGGATGACTTCAGCGAGATATACGACCTGATGGACGAATTCAGCGCTGACGAGCTCCGAGACATAGCGCAGAAGGCGAGGTCGATATGAGGAAGGCTATATACTTGTCGCTGTTGCTGCGGTTCGCCCGCAGGGTCATCCGGAAGGCTAGCCCGGGCAATAAGGAAGCCAAACCAGTTTCTCCCGGTGACATCCCGCTGCCTGCATCGGGGACATACGGGCTGTTCCTGGTGGACCACTGCGAGAGTCCGGTATATTACCTGTATGGCAACAAGTTCAAGGTTCCTGACGACGAGAATTCCAGGATGACACTATATGTGCTGATGCGGCTGATAAAGGGAAAGTACTGTTCCGAAAGGACGCATGTTGGGTTCAGCGTAGAGATACTGCCTTCGGATGGGCCGGAGGACTACGTGGGGATGTATCCGGCCTGGACTCAGCACTATGAACAGCACGACAAGGTGATGACCGAGGCATACGGTCATGTAATGGACACAATTCCACCGGAGTGGTTCCTTGACTAGGGCGGTGTACATCGCAATATTCATAGGTTTCATCCGGAGGTTGCTGCGGAAGGTACTGGTGCCTACCGGTAGCTCTCCGGTGGACCCGTTCAGTCCGGGAGGGAAGACCTACAGCATGTACATGATAGATACGGACCTGCACGAGGTCTACTTCAAGTATGGCTGGGAGTTTTACATTCCGGTAGACAGCGCGTCGGTACGACGCTTTATCGAACTGAGACAACGGTTCGAACAAAGGTACACCGGAACGGAAACCGGGATGCCGTTCGGCATTCTACTTCTTAGTTCTTCCGTTTCGGATACGAGGTGGACAAGCTATCCCAGGTACATGGACTACCGTAGTGTACTTGAGCATGCCTGGGCTGACCTCACGAGCATCATGCCGGGAGAGTGGTTGAGGTTCCCGAATGACAGGTAGGGCGGTATATATAGCAATTATTATTGGTTTCTTCCGGAGGCTGCTGCGGAAGGTTATGGTGCCTGCCGGGAAGCACCGGGCGTTCGCCCTGTATATAGTGGTATACGGAGATTACTACGCAGTTCCAGGTACAGTGCGTGATATGACCGACGGCCTGGCGTGCCTGGTAAGCGGGGCGGTAATCGATGCGTGGGGGGACTGCTGCGACAAGGCAATTCCATCCATGCGCCTGCAGGTACTCCCGATAGGAAGGCACTACCGGCCGCTATGCGAGCTGGAGGACCGGCTCGATGATGCCGAGAAAGCGAGCCTGCGCTGCATAGTCAACGGTGCGCGTGCCACATATAACGACGTGTGGAGGTGGAACAAATGAAGAATGCGGTGTACTTCGCCATATTCCTGCATTTTGCAAGGAATACAATACGGAAGATTTCCGATAGCAAGTATGCCAGGCCGGTCCGTACGTGCTTCCGCATGGAAGAAAACGGTGTCAAGATATACTGGGACATGTATGCTGACAAGTCATACGGTGTGTCCATGGCGAGGCGTTACATGTATACAGATGACAACAAGGGAAACCTGAAGTCGCCGTATGACATAGTGAAGGACCTCGTGAAAAATAAATACCCTAGCATAATGGAGAGGAAATGAGGAACGCGTGCTACTTTGCCTTGATACTATGGTTCCTCCGGAAGATTATGAGAAGGATAATCCCCTCCGGCGGACAGAGGTACTGCTGCCTGGTTGAACTGACGTCAGGCGATATATACTGCTTCGCGTCTTACGGGAGCATACTGAAGTGCCAGGAGGCAACCATGATGCTCCGGGATGCGATAGATAATGAAGGCAAGCATGGGTTCGTCATTGCATATGGCAGGAAGGACAACGACCGTCCCCCGGTAGGCATCAAGGTGACTTCCCGGGAAATCCATAACATATGGAACGAGAACGACGAGCGGGTTAAGATGGGGAGGGCCCACTTCCCTACGACATTCGAACTGATTAGACGGGTTTCCAGGAGCCTGTGCCAGGACGTAGATACCTGCCGGTGCCAATAGGAGTTTAAATGGGTAAGCCAGTAATAAGGAAGCATCCGACCCTGGACATAGAGGTGTCTAGCGACGGACTGGTCAGAGTAAGCGATGAATCCGGGTGGATTCCGGGGGTGAAGGATGGTGGCAAGCTCAGTGTACGAATCGGAAGCCATCGGTATAGTATACACCGGCTTGTCGCGGAGACGTTCATGCCGAACCCGAAGAACTTGCCGAACGTTCTCCATGTTGACGGGGACTTCAGGAACAACAGGGTGGAGAACCTGAAGTACGGTGTGCGCGGAGGACTGGAGGCCAGAAGACTTGACATAGCTACTGCATTGGCCATAGCAAGCAGGTATGACAAGGTGGTCGACCTTGTGAAGAACGACGCGTCCGTATACGATGTACTGTGGAAGAACGGGCTAGTCGACAAGGTGTTTCCAAACCGGGTCAAGAAGATGACCCTGGAGGAATGCAAGAAGCGTGCTGCCGAATGCAATACGCTGGTAGAGTTCCGTCGGAAGTATCCGAATACGTACATGAAGTGCAAGAAGGATAATACAATATGGGAGCTCGGGTTTCCCGATACGGCAGATGTCCTGCTGAACTCCCGGGAACTGCGTATTTCTGACGAGAAGATATGGGAGGCAGCCCAGCAGTTCAGTACTATAAACGACTTCCGTACGAAGAATCCGAAGATGTATGACCGCGCAGTGCGGCATGGCCTTATAGGAAAGATGACGTTCCTATCACGGAACAAGCATCTGGACAAGGATAGGTACCGTGATTCAGTATACGTATACGAGTTCCCGTCGCATAATACCGCATACGTTGGCCGTACCGTATCGATATGCCAGAGGGACTCGGCCCATCGCATGTGTGGAGACAAGGTGCGCGACTATGCGGACTCTATCGGTGAGCCGGTTCCCAAGGTCAAGATACTGCATTCCGGCCTGAATCCGGAGGATGGTGCCTATATAGAGATTAGCGAGATTGCCCATTACCGGGATGCTGGATGGGTTATGCTCAACGAGAAGTCCGGGGGAGGGCTTGGTGGACTTGAACGGATTACGAAGGCGGACTGCTTCAGGATAGCACGGCAGTTCACTGACTACACGGAGTTCCGAAAGCAGTATCCGTATATCGTAGACAAGATGCGCAGGAATGGCTGGATAGGAGAATGCGACTGGCTGAAACGTCGTAGGAGGCCGGCAGGTACTTGGATGGACAAGGAGAACTGCAGAATAGAGGCGGCCAAGTTCAGTACCCGTAACGAGATGCGCATGCACAGCAGGGTAGCGTACGAGGTATGCAAGCGAAATGGTTGGGACGTAGATTTTTTCGACGAGCCTCCACGGCCAACTGCAAGGAAGGTAGTCAGGCTCTCCCGGACAGGAAAGGTATACCGCCGGTATAATTCACTGAAGGAGGCAGCCGAGGCAGCCGGGACATTCCCGCAGACTGTAAGCGCTATATGCCGTAAGGTGATGAAGTCGTGGAAGGGGATAGTGTTCCGCTACGCGGACGAAGTCTAGATATGCAGGAATAGCAGGGCAAGCCCGCTGATTATGGCGATTAGGAGTACTGCAAGGGCGAGGAAACCGAACCCTGCGGCTATCCATTCTACAATTTCGCGTATCTTGCTATTGGTGCTCATACCGGAAAGTTTATGCACTTACGGCTGGGTGGTGGACGCTGTCTGGCTCTCGTTGGCGGACAGGACCAGTGCCCTGAGGAGAACTGTGGTGTTCCTGTCCATTGTATCGGCGTCGAATATGGAATTTGCCTTTCCATGGAAGTTTGACAGTAGTATGACGAGCTCGCGGGGATTCTTGGCGTATACGGGCTGGTTCAGTACGGCCTTCGCCTTCCTTGCGAACTTCATTGCCTTCCCCTCGCTGTGGAAACGTCCGAGTATGTACGCGGTGCCTTCGTAGCCGAGTACGACGGTATACTCCCCGGGGCCGCCGGGAGAGAGCTTCCGGTAGGTCCTGCGGAGGAACCGGAGAAAAAGCGTTGCGTAGAAGGCGTCGTATGCTGTAGGTATCATAATGTGGTGCTCCTCAAGTCCTGGCCTGCCGCCTGGCACATCTTCCTGATTTCCGGGGTGTCAGGCGGCATGCTGAATTTGCCTGCACACTCGAAAATGGAAAGGAACTGTGCGTCGCGGTACTTATGCCGGTACTGCTCGACGGTAAGCCCGCTGCCCATGCGGTATCCGGTAAGCTTGACTATCTTCTGGCAGAGCTGTGTTGCCCTGTCCTGCGAGATGAAGGTCCCGCACACGTAATGTTCCCCGTAAGGTATTGCCACTATGTATTTCTGCGATATGTCGACGGATGTGTCGGGAACCGCCTGGCGGAATATTTTCCGGAGGGCGGCGATGAATATGGACAGGTAGAACGCGTTGAATATGGTTTTCATCGTTAATTCTCGGCCTCGTATTCATGGACGAACGCCCGTATGATTGTGCGCTTGCTGAGGGACAGGTAATCCCTGGTCTTGTCGTCATCGAATATGGAGCTGCTGCTACCGCTGCATTTCTGTGCGACGTAGCCTTGGATTTCCCTGGCCTGTACGATTTGGCAGATGTACCCGCTTTCAGCTTCTACGGTTCGCTTTGCCCTTTCTGCCACGGATAGCGAACGGTATCTTCCTGCGATGATGCAGTGCTCGCAGAAAGGAATGACGACGTGATAGTCATTCATTGATGCGGGGTGTATGGTGAACCGGTCGACAATCTTGCGGACTGCCGCTATGAACAGGGATAGGTAGAACGCCTTGTAGATTTTATTGAACATTGACACCACAAATATAGCAAAAAGTTTTCGAAAAATTGCTATATTTGGTGAAAAGAGGACAATATGGAAGATTGCAAGTCCACATTCGACATAAAGATTGAAAAGTTCCTTGATACCGCCAAGTACGGGTACGAGGTTATCGACGGTATTACCGGCAAGACCATGAGGCTCAACAGCGTGCATGCGGAGCACGCGGAACACAACGAGCTGACCGTCTCCGACCTTCATCAGATGGCGGGCAGTGTGCATTGGTGTGCAACTGTATCCCTGGATGATATAACTGAAGGCCGCATGTGCTATGACCGTGGGGAATCTATGACTGACAGCATGCTTGAGGACGACCCCCTGTTCATCCGAATCATGGACATGATAAGGTACAATATCGTCGAGCCGAAGGAAGTACTGCAGCACGTTCAGCACTTTCTCGGGTCCCTGGGAACTCCCGGGGAGGACTGGGAGTTCAGCACCGAGGACGTTGCCAGTGCAAGTTTCACTGACATCAGGCGGACAATGGTCAGTGCACCGAAGTATACCTGGCGACGGCTGGTGGTACACTGGCGGAACGCTCCGGAAGGAAAGCTGTGGTTCGTTCTCTATCCTAGTCGCAAGGGCCGGGCCATAGCCGCGCTGTGCGACGACACGGCGGGCGAGTTCGTATCGGCAGTGACAGACCTGTTCGCCGTCCTGTCCGAGATGGACGGAATGTGTTACGGGAGCGACGAGTTCAACAAGAGGCTGTACGACATCAAGGCGTGCATACAGAATATCGCCAAGTTCAAGCTGGACGATGATACCCCGGAGCCTCTCAGCAAGCTCCCGGGAGAAAAGGTGGAAGGAATGGGGATTCTCGACGATTCTATTCTGGATATGATGGTGGACGGCTCGCTCATACCGATTGTGCCGCCGAAACGGACGGAGTACGGAGCCATTTCTGCACTTTACGACGTCTCCAATACGCATACCGGTTGGGACTGCCTCAAAATTCTCTCGTTCGATAATGCGGGTGAAATTGAATGGACCATGAACTTCGCGGGGCCGGAAGGAAAGGACATTCACCGGACATACGTATTCGACAAGAAGAGCTCGAAGAAACTCTACCGTACGATGTCCCTGCTAGTGGAGGCTAAGTGATTTTCAAGGCGGCATACCTTGCGATATTCCTTCATTTTCTTCGCCGGATAATGGCCAAGATGCTAGTTACCCCCGATGACGACCGGGCGGTGTGCTACGATGCCGGAAGCGGGACCATAGTGGTTCTTGGTAGGGCACGGGTAGGCGCCGAGCCTGGAAAGCGTGGCGTATTCAAGCTGTACACCAGTGGAGAACTTAGCAGGAGCGGCAGGAATGTCGACACGGCAGCAGCTGTCCTGCAGGGTATGAGAATGGAGCCTCCCGGATTGGACCGGGAGAAACTGTACAGTCTGTACCAAGCCATGTGCGTGAAGTACAACCGGCAGGAATGGTGCAACGACTTTGTATATGAAGTATATTCGAGGAAACGATGATACAGTCAATTAAGGATTACTTCGAGGACCTAATCAATATGAGCACCCCGGATGACTGGGTTCGCCGTGTGCTACTGGTTCTCCTGGTGGCTGGCGGGTGCTTCGGCCTGGTAACCTGCTGGAACGCCGTGGATATCGGATACAAGGTAGTCGACGTGGATACCGGAGAGTGTATCGACATACCATCCGGTAATTTCTGGTGCTGCCTGAACTGTGGCGACCCGGACGACAACAGGTTCGTTTCCGACTATGTATTCCAGAACAGGTCCACCGGAGAACTGCGGAAATATTCCAAGAATTCCCACCTGGTGACTACCAGGGGAACGAAGCGTGGGAGGTGCCAACAATGATATCCGACTTCTTCTACCTGAACAAGCCGAAGGCTACCGAGGACGAGCGCATCGAATACTACCAGAGGCAGCTCGGGAAGGTCCGGGAGATGCTATCGCAGCATTTCTTCAAGCCGGAGCCGGCATACAAGGAAGCCTACCTCGAGAACACCAGGGTCACCTACATAGCGACCTCCGGCGAGGAGTGGATTATATACGTGACCACCGACCAGGTCTACATCAATCGCAACCGGTGGGACCGGGAGATTGACCGGTTCCAGCAGGAGAACCGCTGCAAGATACCGGAAATTGACTATATTTGTATCCTGATGCGCATGTTCCACGAGTGCGGCATAATGGTGCGCCCGTGCGACGGTACCCTCTGCATAACCCTGTACAAGCACTGGCAGGACAAGGACGAATTCGACTACGACGAGGAAGAAGATGAGTAACCAGCCGAAATATCCAATTTCTGACCAGGAGATGCACGAACTCCTGGTAAAGTACCCGTTCCTCCGGTACCTCCCGGAGGACCTGGATAATCCCGACGACGAGGCCGTGCAGCTATCGGTCAACTACTACAAGATGTGGGACGGAACCGGATGGGAGGACCTCTGGAAGAACAGGTACCTCCCGAGGCTGTTCCGGCTGTATGACAGTTGGGACGAGGAGAAGCGCAAGAGCTTCCAGTTCACCGACGTCAAGTCAAAGTTTGGCGAGCTCCGCATCTATACCTCGGTATCCACCGGGGAGGACTCACTGGAGGGCATCGCTGAGAGTCTGTCCGGATGGATTTGCGAGCGCTGCGGTGCCGAGCCGAGGAATGCCGGGGGCTACCGGGAGATATGGACCACGAAGGGCTGGATTATGAACCTGTGCCGCCATTGCATGTACCGGGAACTACGGGTGCATGGCGGGAAGGACGGAGGTACAATGTCCAAGCAGGACGTGGATGCGGAAATCGACAGGCTGCACCACGTCGCCGAGAAGGGATTCGGGTATACCCGCTTCAGCCAGAAGGGGACGGTAAACGTAAAGTTCCGGGAGACGCCGGACGGGTGGTTGGCGAGAGATAGAGTGGAGGTAGTGCACAAATGAGCATTATTGACAGATTGTGGTCTAGTATTTGCACATGTTATCCTACCGTAGCTATGTACAATGAATGCGTACTCAACGGGTTTACTTACATATTCAAGCGTTCAAGTCCAGATGAAATCTCGCTTCAGATTTACTACAAGAACTTGGAAAACGACTTTGGTGTAGTGTTCAAATCGGTGGTCGAAACCAAGGAGTATTCTCCATGTGTGACCATGAAATACCCACCGAAGGATAAATACGAGTTCATCCATGTTCAGGACCCGTTGGGTCAAATTGGAACATCCTTGCTTGGCGACTACAAGGATTGGAGTGATGAGGAAATCAATAATTGGGTAAACGGAATGCTTGCGGAGTATGGGAAGCTTGCTTCATGGCGTATATGGGTTTCCTTGAAGTTCAAGGAACTTGAATCCGCATTGCTTGAACCTGATTGGAACATCGTTGCGGCGATAACCAAAGAAATGAAAGAATATGCATCATTGATTTTTAACCCTGGTAAGTGATATAGTGGAGGTAGTTAAATGAGTATAGGACGCGAATATAATGATTCCTACGGAAGATAGGTGGTTAGATGTGTGCTTAGTGGATAACTTGACACAAGCGGGATTCGCCAAAGTTGACATAAACAGCCGACCGCAAGATACCGCCCGATGCCGCTAGGCATCGGGGAACCCTTTAGGGCGGTATTTAGGTCGGCTACTGCATGGTCTACCTTGTAGTATATAGGGAACCTGAAATGTAAGAAATAAATAAGTTTCCATGAACAGATATTTATTATATATTTGAGTAAAGAACCACTAAACTTCTATTGAAGTCAAGAATACTGATATGGAACCGGTAAGGAGCGAAGAAACAAAGGCCAGGATACGGGCGAGCATGTCCGCGACGAAGGCGAGGCGGCAGACGCAGGTCTGCCGCGTGTTCGAGCTCAAGGTATCGGTCCGGCACAACCCGAAGGAAACGTTCAGGAAGCTTGCACAGTGCTTCAAGGAAGCTAAGTGGGTTGTCAACGACATGCTGTCGCAGACCAAGGACAATCCTGACAACAGCATGTTCGACTACAAGTACACGGAACACAGGGAAGTGGTTCACTACGACCGAGACAGGAACCCGATAACCGATACCATAACCTTGCCTTCGGTCCTGCACAGGGCTACCGTTGCCCAGAAGAAGACGGATATAGTCAACCTGGCGAAGGCTAAACAGAAGGGTATAAAGATAGGTGCACTGAAGTTCAGGAGCGAGGTGAACTGCCTGCCCATCATTACCGGTTTCACGCAGATACTGGACGGATGCAGGATAACCATTCCCGGGTTCCGTAAGCTCCGTGTGCACGGGATTAACCAGCTGCATCAATTCGAGAAGTTTGAACTTGCCGACGCCAAGCTGATACGGAAGGCGTCCGGCTACTATGTCAAGATTAGCATAATGCTACCGAAGGAGAGGAGGAACCCTACCGGCAGGAATGTCGGTCTCGACTTCGGCATAAAGGATTCCATAACGACGTCATACGGCGACAAGTACAAATGTGATGTGCGAGAAAGCGACCGCCTGAAATATCTTTCCAGGAAGCTGAACAAGCGCGGGAAGAAGAGGAACGAGAAGGGGTCGAAGCGATATTACAGGTGTCTTCGTCAGCTGAAACGTGAGTACGAGCATGTCGCCAACGCCCGCAAGGACGTCGGCAACAAAATCTACCACAAACTGGTGACCGACTATGATGTCATATACTTTCAGGACGAGCAGATAAAGGGATGGCAGAAGGGCCTGTTCGGAAGACAGGTCCAGTCGTCCTGCCTCGGGTCACTGAAGCAGCGGCTGAAGTCCCTACAGGACTCCGGGCGCAGCTTCATGATTTCCAGGTGGGAGCCGACAACCAAGCTGTGCCCCGCCTGCGGGGCGATAAACCATCCCACACTGGCCGACCGCATCTACCTCTGTGGCTGCGGCTATACCATGGACAGGGACATCCATTCTGCTAGACTGGTCTTGATGATTGGCTCGTCAAAGAGAGCCGAGTGCCTGGAACAGGCCTCGATGGAGCCCGGACCTATTATACCGAGAAGCAGCGCAGCTGCGACGAGGCAAGCCCGGGCGGTGAAGTCGAAACAAGAAGCTGCCGCCCTTTAGGGCGGCGGTAGTTCACGATAAACTCCGGGTGTTGAAACTCGGAGTTTTTCTATGCGTAACAGGTATCTCGCAATCAGCGTAAACGGCGGCGGCGCCCTCGGTATCGGCCCACTGGCATTCATGTGCAGGCTCGAGCAGGATACCGGGAAGAAACTGGGAGACCTGGCGGTTGCCTTCGCCGGTACCTCCACGGGTGCAATCATTGCTGCCGGACTGGACGAGGGATATTCCGCGCATGACCTCTTCGACCTATACAAGGACAACCTCCCGAAGATTTTCACGAAGTACCCGTGGTACAAGAGGATGACTGCCGGTTGCCCAACGTACGACAACAGCTTCCTGAAGAAGATGCTCCAGGATAAGTTCAAGGGTACGATGGACCAGTTCAAGAAGCCCATCTTCATCCCTACCACTCATACCAACGGCAAGAGCGTGGAGAAGGTTTGGGACCTCGGGGACACAGGTGTGGAGAAAGCCTTTTGCATATTAACGAGTACTGCGGCTCCTACGTATTTTGACTGCGTGCAGAAGGATGGTGAATCCTATTCGGATGGTGGGTTATTTTGTAACGACCCTATAGCTGTACTTAATGCTGGTCTCAAGCGTTCTGCCTATGGAAGGGACCTTCGAATACTGTCGTTCAATACAGGCATGGAGACGCCGAATACTCTTAAAGGAAACCAGACGCTGCTCGGCTGGGGAACTTACTTACTGAGCGAATGGGTTGCCAGGGCAGGCAAGAGCAACCTGTACGAGGTATCTGCCGACCTCGGCTCGGAGAATGTCGCCGCGGCATCTCCCGAATGCTCCAAGAAGATTGACATGGATGACACATCAAGCAAGACTCTGGATAAGGTCATCGGAATATGGACGGACTACTACGAGGCCCATAAGGACTACTTCAGGAAGTTCGTTTTGGGCAACTAACGGTTGATGCATAGGTCCTTCACGGAGGCTGCCCGGATAATCGGTATGGATACCTCCCGGTCGCCCATCTTGCACCTTACCTTATCGAACTCTACTTGATTGCTGTGGTCGGACTCGGCAATCAACCTGGGTTTTCGGTATGGTATCTTGTCACGTGACAAGACGATGCTTCTGGATAAGGCACTGTACCTGGACGCTGTGGATTCCCTGGTAGTCGCCTGGCATTTCGAAATAATCCACCTTGCCATCTGAAGTACAATAGTAACGTATACTGAAACCCGTAGACTTCTCCAAAGTTCCATTTCTTTCTTCCTCGGTTATCGGGTATTTTCCGCTTTGCGCCCGTTTAATCCGTTCGATATTGTCATTGTACAACTGGAAGTTCCTGGCGTATGCCTCGAGGAACTCATTGCTGCTGATGTCGATGGTGAACTTCGGGGTACGTTCCTCCCGGACTTTCCGGATTATCTTCCGGAGGCCCCACAGGAATATCCCGGCATATGCTGCGGTTCTGACTGTGGGAATCATTTTCTATCCTTCAGGAATCCACCTGACTTGCACCTGTCGACGATGTCCACCCAAGATTTCGGCTGTTCGCCGTCGTATCTCAGTTCGCACAGGTAGTCTACACGCCTTCCTGGGTGGGTATCGGCATATGAATCCTCGTAGGTGGTGTACGGATTGCATGACAGCCGGGCACACCTGTCTATTCCCTGGAGCCCGCTGTCTATGTCTGTATAGAGGACAAGGAAATTTCGCTCAGACTGGCCGGCATCCATGCCAGGTGCATCCAGTTGTATATCTTTTGCCTGCAGTTCCTCTATCTTTCGGTCACGCCACACGCAGGCCTGCTCATACGATGTAGTGTTGAGGGTGACTTCTGGCACTAGGGCCTTTCCGTTCGACCCTACCTCGAATACTCCCCCGTACCATACGGCCGAGCCCCGGTAAAGATTTTTCTGCCGGATTCTAACCTTGAAATTACCTAGTGGACGGTTTCTGTGGTTCGGGAACCGGTTGAAGTCGTTCTCGTCCAGTTCCGCGATTGCCTTATTAGGCATATGCCTGTACTTATACGGTACACCCCGGTTAATCAGTGTGGCTGCATTGTGCATTCTGTGACGGAACTGTTCCCTGGCGCACTTGCTCAGCAGGTAGTGGGCGTACCAGTGTAGAAGGACTGTGAAAGTGACCGTATTGCGGTCGTCCAGTCCATCATCGTCCCGTCTGCGCTCGAAGTAGCACGATGGAACTATATGGTGGACTTCCGTATAGCCGGATACTGATAGGTCATTGCTGAGTGCATATAGGCATAGCTTTGCATATTTCCATGCGCTCGGATGCGTATGTAGGATGAATTCGCCAAGCTGGGAAGTCCTGTCGTCTCCTATCAAGGAACATAGTTTACGGTAGTCTGCTTCGGATGCACCGGCGGTAATTTCTATCAGGCGCATATCTAGTCCATGCCGATGCAGTGCTTGTAGAAGTATTTCTTCCAGAAGCACTCGTATCCGGGAGCGGTCTTTCCGGTGAAGAAGTAAGCGATGACATATAGCCAGTCTTCCATGTAGTTGTCCAGGTCCTTCATCGCGCCTCCAGTTTTGCCAGTACCCGTTCCCATACCTGTTGCCACTGGTTGGCGGTGAGCTGCCGGCGGGTAGAATGTTCTGGGTCAGCCCCGGTGCCGTCGATATGGTATCGGTCGGTAGACTTGAATTCCGGAAGGCACTGCTCGTTGCCTACTATCTCCATCCAGTACCTCCGCTGTGACTTCGCATATGCGATACGGAGCTTCCGGATGGTACCGGTGGCTACCCGGAGTTTCTCCTTGGCGTCAAGGGCAATTTCGTAGTCCTCCCGGTGCACCTCTACGGTGTCCGGACCGTGGTCCAGGTGGTGGCAGGGATATTCGCCAAGTGGTAGAGCCATTACTTGAGTTCCTTTGTGAGCATCTTGAAGGTGTCTTTGGCAGAAATCATTATGTCGCAGAGTTCGGAGGACTCGGCATACCCGAGGTTCTCGACGAGCTCGTTGGGGTCCTCGGTGGGCATGTCGGCATACTGGAGGACGGCAAACTTCCTGCTCTCGTGGAATAGGGAGATGAACCGTTCCTTGTACTTGTAGGTAAGAGTGCTCTCCAGGTGGAAAGCATCCAGGGCGGTGCACTTGCACGACAGGTACATCGGCCAGTATCGGTTGCCGTCGGAAAGGTAGAGGAAGTACGGACGGGACTTGCCGTCGTGTCCGTTGAACATCTTCCGGGCGGGTACCAGCAGCTTCCGGGATATCCGGCGGATAGCGTGCAGGAGAATGGCGGTATATGCAGCAGCCTTGAGCGAAGCCATTCTATAACCTTTCTATTGCCTTGTTTTCCGGCTTGGCCGGCACCTCGCCTGACATCAACCGCTTGACCAGGTCGTTGACCGTCTCTATCGGGATGAGGGTACTTTCACGCATCTTGAAGTAGAGGCCTTCTGCCTGGTCGGTAATCACCTCCAGTGCGGGTCTGCCGTCCATCAGGAGTTCCTTGGTATCGCGGACGGCGAGCACCTTGATGTTATTTCCCCTGACCTTGAGGATAATTGCGGCGGCATACTGTATGTATGCGTACATGCGGATAGCCTTGCGCAGTTCAGGGAAGTCCGGCGCCTTAAGCCCCATAAGGGCCATGTTGTCCAGGTTTATCGAGTCCTCGGTTTCCTGCGGGACATACTTGATGTTTTCCGGTTCCTGCATATCTTCTGCCATTCCTGTTCGAGTTCACTGTAAGAGGGTAGGTTGTATTTCTGTTCCTGCTCCCGAATTGCCTTCTTTCTGTCCATCTTCAGTCCTTGTAAGTCCGGCGACTAGCCGGTCGCGGTTCCGCGTGAGTATCTCGCGGACTTCCATTTTGTCTAGTTCCTTGCACTTTGCGGAGTACTTCCTGATGCCCGCCTCGAATATGTGGCGGAGGATGTTGAAGTATGCCGGCCTGTTGCGGTCAATGTCGGGCACCTTCTGCCTTGCCGACTGCTTGGCCATGCGGTACATAGCTTCGACCTTCGTGAGGGGGATGCCGTAGACTATGGCCTTGTCGACGAGCATCCTTGCCACGCGCGCGGGATATCTGTTTTCTATGGTACTCATGCCCCAAATATAGCAAAAAATCGGACGGAGAAACGGGAAATTGCTATATTTGGTCGAGTAGATATCCCGCGCGAGACATAGTTTAAGAGTATGACAGAGAAACAGCTTTATCCCATCGAATATCTTGGGAAGACATACAATACGACAATACACAGGGACCTTACCGACGAGGAGTACGAGGGAATAGTCGCCGGCATCCGCGCGAGACCCTCCCGGGAGGAAGTCCTCGCCCAGCTGAAGAGCGTCTCCGCCGGAGGCACCCGCATGGACAAGGTGTACTCATACTACTTCAAGGAGTGCGCATACAAGACCTGCCTCGTGTACAACAACTGGTCAATCGACGAGGCTTTGCGGCACAAGCCTTTGATGGAGTTCTTCGCCGGAAAGTCCGCCGAGAACAAGAAGGTATACCCGGACACGATGCCACTGTGGAAGAAGGTGGAGACCGCGTTCAGGCTCTGCGGGTTCAGGACATGCTCCAAGCCCAGCAACTTCCCGATGAAGGCCATAGACGGCCTCCTGGAGGCATACTGCCCGGCAGGCGGAAACTACTTCGACTATTCATGCGGATGGGGGGTAAGGCTGCTTTCGGCGCTTAAGCACAACGTGAACTACTTCGGTACCGACCCGAACTACGAGCTGGTCCCGAAGCTCAGGGAGATGGCAGTGGACTACCGGGAGGCTACTGGTGGCTCCCCGGAAGTCAACGCGAGGTGCACCGGGAGCGAGCACCTGCAGGAGGACTGGGTGGGCAAGATGGACCTGGCCTTTACAAGCCCCCCGTACTTCAACCTGGAGGACTACCGGGTTGGCGACCAGTCCTACAAGGAGGGGACCGACTACGATTCCTGGCTGGAGAACTACGTCGGACCTACCGTAAGGAACTGCCGGGAGTACCTGAAGCCGGGCGGGATATTCGCCTTCAACATCAAGAACAACTTCAAGTACATAAAGCACGACCTGGAAGGGGACTGGGCAACGATAGCCGAGGAAACCGGTCTTGTATACATCGGAGAAGTCCCCCTGGAGAATATAACCAGGGTATCCGGGCACAGGCACGAGGACTCCGGGAATACCATGTTGAAGCACGACAATGACGAGGTAATCCGGCTCTACCGCAAGGCATAAACTGCGGTCGAAACTAGAATATAGGGGATAGGAATGGAAGAGAAATTGCCCAACAAGTGGCTGAACTGCGCGATTCCGGGGGTGGCACTGACCACCTGCATCGGGTCCGTGTACTGCTGGAGCCAGTTCTCCCGGGAGCTCATGGAGACCTTCGGGACGACCCGGTTCCAGACCGACATCGGCTTCACGCTCATCATCTTCTTCCTCGGCATGTGCGCAGCCATCTTCGGCAGCACAATCGAGAAGAACCCGAGGACGGGGGCGTGGCTGTCAACGATAGTGTTCATCACCGGCTTCCTGATGCTCGGGGTGGCCGTCTATACCAAGTGCCTCCCGGCGTTCTACATAGCGACCGCCGTTATCGGAGCCGGTACCGGTATCGGGTACGTGACCCCGGTGAAGACCCTGATGGCCTTCTTCGCCGACCACAAGGGTATGGCTTCCGGTCTCGCCATTACCGGGTTCGGACTTGCCAAGTTCGTCGCCTCCCCGGTAATCGAGTGGCTGCTGGCCACGGTTCCGCTCTACGGGGTGTTCTTCGCACTGGGCGGCATCTACGCGGCCGTAATGGTGGTGTCCTCCCTGCTGCTCCGGAAGTACCCCAAGATGGAGAAGGAATACGGGAATCCGGACTTCCGGTACTCCCTGGTATTCAAGAGGAAGGAATGGTGGGCCATCTGGTTCATGTTCATGACGAACATTTCCTGTGGACTTGCCATCATCTCCCAGGAGAAGGGGCTTCTGTTAGGACTGGGAATCGCCTCGGTAGCCGCCATCCTCTCCGGGACGGCACTGGCGAACTCCGGGGGGCGCATCGGGTTCTCGACCCTGTCCGACCGTATCGGTCGCAAGGCGAGCTACCATTTCGTCTGCTCGTTCGGAATATTGGGAGCATTGTTCTGTGTCACAGGGAGCCCGGTGCTTACCGTAATCGGTATCCTCCTCTGCGAGGCGGCATACGGCGGAAACTTCAGTGTACTTCCTAGCCTGTTGGCCAAGCGCTTCGGAATGTCCAGCGCCTCCCGGATTCACTCGATGACTCTGACCGGTTGGAGCGTGGGCGGCATCTTCGGGCCGGTGCTGGCTAACACCTTTACGGGCACCACTCTGTACCTGGTGCTTGCCGTACTCTACTTCATCGCGTTCACCGTGATGGAAATTAACGTGAAGAAGTAGATTTCCACTGCAAAATTTGCTATATTTGGGACGTTAATCGTCCCGTTTCTTTTTAGGAATTGTAGATGTACGAATATATTACCAACCACATCCCTGAGGCAATCGGGATAGGCTCGTCGGCGGCTTCCGCCGGAGGCTTCTTCCTGGTCCGTTGGCTACTGCGCAGGCGCCGCCGGAACAAGATGCTCAGGAAGTTCGGCGCCAACGACATGCGGGAACTTGCCATCGAGGCAAGGAACAAGAGGCTTAGGAAGGACCTTACCGATGCCTACCGGTTCGTCAAGAAGGCAATCTACCTGGCAAGCACCGGGAATGCCGGGTGCAGGGTCACCGTATGCATATGGAAATGGTGCAAGTACTACTTCAAGCAGTATGACGCGGCCACCTGCAAGGAACTGTTCGTCGACCGGCTGGTAAACCGGCTTCTCGACGAGGGGTTCGCCGCCGAGTACCTCCCGGTAGGCGAACAGAAGGACTCCGCGGAGCCTTCCCTTAGGATTTCCTGGGGAGAGTCGAGCGACGACCTGGAGGAAATGGTGGAAGAGGAACTGGAGCAACCGGGAGAAACCGGGAAGGAAGAAGCAACATGGTGAAGTCTATAATGAACGCTGTGTACGTCGCCATAGGTCTGGCGTTCGCCAGGAAGATTTACGAGAAGGCCTGCAGCGACCCGTACGAGAACCTGCCAAGGAGCCACGGGATATTGAAACAAAGACCCGGGTTCAGCTATCACGACCTGGACATGATTATGGGCAAGCCAGATGCAGGGAAGAGCATAATCAAGACGATAATGGAAACCAGCCGTAACATCGAACATGGGAAGATGGGGGTAGTGCCTATGTTCTCCAGTACGCCGAATACGGATGGGCCGTGGAGGCATTTACTTGGCGTGAAGGACATACTCAAGGGCTAGCATGGAACGAGCTGCATACCTGCTCATATTCCTCCATTTCCTGCGCAGGCTGTTCAGGAAGCTGTTATTCCGTGTCCGCCTCCCGGTGAGGAGGTGTCCACGCTCCGGCGAGAAGGGATACAGCCGCCTCGTCGTTACCGGTGCGAAATACGACCTATGTGGAAACTTCAGCGTCAGGACGCCTGCACATTTCTACTCCCGCCGCATGGATGAACGCATAGAGGCGGAACTTACCCGTAGGTTCGGCAATAGCATACGGGAAGCTACCGGTGGTGAATTCGACAAAATAATAGTGTACGATGGCAAGCTCGCCCCGAAGGACCTTGAGTTCGACGAGGACGGCAACGGGAAGGGTATACCCAGGGAAATCCGGGGGATACTTGCCTCCGCGAGCGAGGAATTCGTTAGACTGATGAGGTAATATGTACGAGGAAAAAATAAGCCTTGAAGAAATCATAAACCCGGAACATTTCCCTAATAGTTTCCTTAGGCGTAAGGGACGAGAATGCCTGCTGACTGCAGTTTCCGGAATAGGATACATGCCGTTGGCGAAGCTTGTCAGTGTAGGCATACGGTTCTACGGCGTGGCATTATATCATGCACTCGATGAATACTACCTTTCCTGCCGGTACCAGCTCCCGGAGAAGCACGCGCTGTACCGGGAGAGGAACCGGGAGGTAGAGGTAGCCAGGATATATTCGGAAAAGTCGACGGCAGCAACGAAGTATGCCATACAAGGGGTGAATCTCGACTTTGATAGCATCAGTGAGCCGATACTGCCGGAATATTGTCTTAAGCCGTGCAAGTGGCTAACATACAGCTTTACTGACTCGTTCGAGACGGTACTCAAGGGACTCGACTATTTCCATGTTTCCGTGCCGAGAATTGTACGAAGCCTTAATACGCTCGCTGACCAGTGCATACTGAAATACCTGCATGTTGACAAAGGACCGGGTTACAAGGGAATTGATGGCATCGTTCAGAACTATCTGCGCCGAGTCAGGATGAAGTACCCGGATTCCATCGCGGTCAGGGTGCGCCTGATGGACAAGTACGTATATGCATACGTCGACAAACTGGGATTCACAATGTATCTGGTAAAAGGCAGGCCGGGCATAACCATTTCCAGTGTTGATATGTCCGCACGACTGCTTCCGCATGATTGCGACATGATTCGCAGGTTCATGGAGTTCTGTCGACTGGCCCCGGGAATAGAGCACATGAACAATGCCGCCCGCGATGCCCTGTTCGATGCGTTTGTCGGCTGGGGAATAACCGTGAATGTGGACGAGCGGATGAACGAGCACGGCGAGATGAACCACGTGAAGTTCGAAGGCAATGCATCGCAGGAAATGACACTGCACAACGACGAGCATCTCTACCGGTGGACCCTGGAAGATGCCTGTACCGGCCGGTGGTCCCGTGTTGCTTACGGGAAGAGGAACGGGAGACCCCGGGAGTTTCCGGGAGACAAGACGCTGTTCCTGAACGACGCCACGCATGACCTGATTCACGACGTCTGTCACCGTATAATGACCGAGTAAGAATTGGCTACTACGGAAAAGGACCGGGAAAGTTCCCGGTCCTTTTTTGGTCTATCATGAAGAATTGCTAGGAGCATGCCTGCTTGATGGCAGTGCGGATTACCTTCTTGCGGACAATCCAGAGCATCATGCGGAGTGCCAGCGTATCCTCGGCCGGACGGTACGGCCAGCGGGTGTTTGCGGCTTCCCAGTCGTTGGAGTTCTCCACAAGCCTGCCGAGGTTCTCCGGGTGCAGAGTGGTAAGCTCGTCGGAAAGCAGTATGCAAATCCGGTCAATGAGCAGGTATCTAGTTCCGACGAACTCTGAAACCAGCCCGTGCCTTACTTTGTCGAAGTCCGGGCCGTGCTTTACGAGGTGCGACACGAATTCGGCCACGTTACGGATTGCCTTGGCGAGACCGGGCAGACGGTCCTGGATGAAAGCCCACCTGGCTCCCGGAGAATGCGGGTGTGCCAGCTCGTACAGTTCGTCGGTCAGTTCCGTCTTCGGCGTGCTCCCGTGGGTCATCAGTCCGAGGCGGTAGTACCCGTTGAGTGCTAGGATTGCGTTAGGGAGGTCCTTGTCGCACTTCATGAGGGACCTTGCCCATTCCTTGTCGATATTGCTCCAGGAACGGTCGGAATTGCAGATATCGACGTACTTCTGTGTGAACGTGAAGGCCTTGGCGTAGTTCTTGAGTTCCTTGTAGGTGTTCTTGTAGAGGAAGCGTTTCGCGAGGGACTCGTGCTGCCAGGCGAGGACGTGTCCGGCGGCACGCCCGTAGTACCTGCGGACCTTGTCGAGTACCCTGTCGGTCACGTAGGACAGTGCTCCAGGCGCATTGTCGTTGTCGAGCACGGTCTTGAACGGGAGGTACTTCTCCTTGTGCTCGATTTTCCATATGAGTTCCCGTACCTTAGCGGCAATCTCGCTTTCGCATTTAGGGTCCTCGTTCACCGAGTATTTCTTGAGGAGGATATGCGTGGGGTCTACCGGGACCGCTTGAATATTCGGTTTATCCTGTGAGGGGGCATATTCCCATATTACTCGCGCATCGAACCCAACAGATGGATTCTCCAGTGCCCCGAGTTTGTTTGCCCATGCAGCAGCTTTAAGCGCCATATCCCTAGTAGGATAACGTTCGGCGTAATTTAAGTCATCGGTAAAGGTCTTGATGTCCTTTCCGGCACCGAGAAGACTGAGCCTGGAGGCGACGTAAGAGCGTTTTCCCTCTCGGGTGATGCGAACCAGGTAAGTATATTGATTTGCCATATGGTATTCCTTTTTTCTCCCAAATATAGCAAAAAATACGATAAACTGTAGAACATGAGCGCGAAATCCGTCATAGAGGCAGCTTCCGGTGCCTACCGGTGCATTTTCGGGGAGGAAATGCCGGATTCCCTGGTGGAGGGGATATCCGCCGACAGCCGCTGCACCTACTGCCACGAGTACTATACCGGGGATGCCCGGGAGCTTTGCCACGCGGCGAAGGACGGAGATATCGATGCAATCATGCGGATGGCACGGGAGATGTGCCGCTACGTGTCCCCCGAAGACATACTGGTGCCCGTACCGTCCCATACCGGACGCGCCACGATGACGCTGGAACTAGCCAAGCAGATTGCGTGGAACTCCGGAGCCCGCGTCGAGGACGTACTCGTGGGAAGCTCCCGGAAGTCCCTGTACGAGCTCAAGAAGGAAGGTGTGGAAGTTCCCGAGGGATTCTTCGGTCTGCGACTCGTCCGCCCAGTGGAAGGAAGGATATGGCTGGTGGACAACGTGGTGGCCACCGGGAGCACCGCCCGGGAGGCACTGAAGCTGCTGCCGGGTGCACACGTGCTGGCATACGCGATGGACACCGGGAAGTACCGGACGATGACCGAGTCCTACACGGACGACATCGCTGCAGTGGCCAGGCGGATAAAGGGAGGCGAGGAACCGAACTTCACCCACCACCGGTACATGCTCAACAAGTGGATGGTACACTACTCGCCCGATGCCTATACCGTGGCACAGGACGGTTTCAGGTACGCGAGGCATCCGGGGGACGAAATGTCCGTCTCCCTGGAGACTGACCCGGAATCGCCGGACTACCTGAAGAACGTGGGCATAGACGGGAACATCGTCTTCGCCTTCCCGATGGCCGACGAATTCGACGACCCGCACTACGTGGCCTATGACGGTAGCCCGAGCTGCACCGGCAGGGGCGCCGCCGTGTTCGTCGGTTCCGGCGAGTACGTCAACAGCGCGTTCGAACAGGAGGACCAGGTCATCGTCGACAAGCGAACCGTCCATGGAGCCCTCTATGTCAACGAGAGGGGCGACGTGTTCGGCTCCCCGAGACGACCGGGTGACTCCGGGAGGATACGCCGGGGGCTACCGGGAGATACGTACAAGGAAGGGTTCCGCTGGATTGCGGACAACCAGGAAAAGGCTATCGACCGTATGTTCCAGTGGGACAACCTGGGGACTGTACCGTCGGTAAACCCGATATAGAAATTATGATGCACAAGGAGAAACGATGAGCATCTACGTGGTAGGTTCCAGCAGGAACAAGTTCCTACCGCTGGACGACATCAGGACCAAGTTCCTGGTGGACCAGAAGCATGACGGCCCGAACATCGACGGGCTCAACCCGATGTTCTGCGAGCTGACCGGGCTGTTCTACATGTGGAAGAACTGCAATGACGACATAGTTGGCCTGGAGCACTACCGGAGGTACCTGTCAGTCGACGGGAGGACACCGGTAGGAAGGAAGAAGATTGAGGAACTGCTAGACAATTCGGACGTGCTTACCATCGACATAGAATACCGCAACAGACCGATAATGAGCTACTTCTGGATGTCCAAGCCGGACCTGGCACCCATATTCAAGGACTACGTCACCCACCTGGGCGCCGTAATAGACCCGAAGTATGCCAGGCACTGCGAGGACTACCTCAACGGGCACCACCATGTGCTTGGCAACATGTTCATTTCCCGTAGGGAACTCATGGACGAGTACTGCAAGTACCTGTTCGGGACCCTGATGAGCTTCAATGCCTTCCGGATGCATACCGGGAGGCCGGTACTCCCGCGCATGTTCGGGTACTTCTCCGAGTTCCTTTTCGGATGCTACCTGGAATGGTCCGGGAGGCGCCGGCATGACCTGCGCCTGCTGATGATTTAATCGACAACGTCGACCGAGGCTGGACTACTAGTCATCGAATAGGTCAGGCTGGTCCATCTCACCGCCGTACACCCAGCAGTTATACAGGATGGACTTCACGCATCCCCACTGGGCTCCGGTACCGCCCTCGGTATCGCACTCGCAGGACACCTTCCACATTCTCTTGCGGGCATAGTGGTCTGGATTTTCCGGCTTTACCTCGTCGATTTACTTCTCGAGATAGTCCATTATCTTCTCGGCCCATGTGAAACAGTAACGGCCATAGCCGTCCTTGTTCTTGGCCTTCCATTCTTCGTATTTTTGCTTGTCCTTCAGTTTCATGGTATGTTCTCCTTATTGGTTGAGTGGTATCTGTTTCAGAATTTCCCGTACCTTCCCGGCAGGCTCCCTGCACTTGTCGTCGTGGTACAGGTAACCATCGTATCCGACACTAAGTAGCTCGGCAAGTGCAACCGAGAGCATTACGGGGTCTTCCGGGAGGCGGAGGGCGTCTTTTCCCCATGCGGCATATAGCTGATGTTTCGCATCATGCTTGACAGCGGAATTTACGGCGGTTTCGTGCCCGGTCGTATTCCGGGCATTCCTGGACTTCAATGCCGAGATTCGCCGGGATATGGCTATTCGGTTGAGTACATTGCTGTGTTTCATTGGCATTTTTATTCCTATGAAAAATTAAACTAGGCTCCAGAAGTTTTCTTTCCAAATGCCATCCTGAGTGGCAGGTTGACGTCCAGTAGCCTATTGTTGAGGTTCCAAGTAATGCGCTCGTACTTCCGTTCCTTCTTGCTGCGGAACTTCTTCCGGAGCATCACGTTGTGCACGTGGTTATACCGGTGGTCGATGTAGTGGTAGCCTAGCCAGCAGTCTCCCTGCTTGTATTTGGGGGACTTGCTGAAAATCATGCGGTTACCGTTCTGCCGACGCTGACAGTGTTCACGATTTCATGTATCTGGATATCCGTACAGTCATTCTTCTTCAGGATATCAACCCTATCGAGTGCCTCGCTAAACAACTGATAATGTGTGGCTTCGGACAATCGCGTACTGAAATTGCCATATGCGCCTTCAGCGAAGAACCACCTGGTGCCACCAGGGTAGTTGATAGCACTGATTGCATACTCCGTAGTAGTAACGGTCTGGCCGGTTATATCGATTATAGCCTTTCCGGTGATTACTGTTTTCTCCATATCGTCCTCGCTTCCAATGATTGGTTTCCAGCCCGTTGATTTTAGTGTAGGCTGTTGCCCTAGAAGTGTAGCATGCACTTCGAACGTCACCACGTTGATTGTACCTGGGCAGTACTTATCCAGTACATGATGTTCTTGTAGATAGGTACGGTACTTTACCGCAGCGCCATATGTGCCAAACCACTTTGCGTTAAGCGGGTCGGTAACGATGGACTTGTCATCTCGAACGTATACAATCTCGGTATTCTCGAAATTCTTCGGCCGTAGAAACTGTACCACGTGGATATATTTCTGGCCCTGGTATGGTGCGTTATCTACGCTCATGTCGATACGTCCCCGGATACTGTAGTGACATGTCCTTTTATGTCTCCGCACACCTCAACGTCTCCGGAAACTGTCTCCACGTCTCCAGTTACATCATGCCCGATGCGTACAACTCCCGAAGTGGTGTTGACTGACCTGGCGTTCCCGGTTATGTTAACCTCGCCGGACGCGGTATCAACGGTATCCACGTTTCCTGCAATCGATATGGTAACGTTCTTGTCGTCGCATTCAACTTCATTACCGTCGATGATAACCTTGTTGTTCTTGATGCTAACCGTGGACCCGGTATAGGTCTTTCCGTTGATGGTCACCGTATTTCCTACGATTCCCTTGATGATGGTATTCAGGATGCTCATTTGTTCTCCTTAACTATCTCGCCCGGGGTATTCTTTTCCTCGTCAGGCATAGGCCATCTCCCCTTCATTATCGGGGTGCAGCGCCTATTGACGTCCCTGTGCCATTTCAGCAAAATTTCGTCATAATCAGTTGAGCGGACTATGTCAAGTAGAGTGGAATCGTCCCAGAACTTCATGTAGAACCATTCCTCCCGGGAGGTAACCGGTTTCGGCTCGTCCGCCTTGCACACGGTGTCGAACTTAATCGGTTTCGGGCCGGGGATGGCTGCTATCGCGCCAAGTGCCATGCTATATATAAAGGAGACACCATCGTCCTTGAACCATACGTCTTTCATGTATAGAATATTCTTGTCTCGGTCAACCAGCTTTACCGTTATGCTGGGCTCGTGCGAGTATACCCCGAAGTTGAGTACATTGACCATTACGTCAAGTTCGTACTTGCCTCCTACGGTAAACCCGGATGTCCACTGGAATGTTGCATGGTCTCTGGTATGCTCCATCGCACCGGTATATACCTCGCCTAACTGAAGCCACTTGCCGCCATGCTCGGTAGAATGCAGATTGCCCTTCTCCAGGCGTTTCCTGATTTCCAGCACTGCATCGTGCAATGTTTCCTGAACCGCCATGTTGAATATGTCAGGGTCGACGTCCTTGTTGTCCACTATAAGCTTGAGTGCCCTTTCCAGTTCCATATAATCCTCGCTCTTTCAACCAAATATAGCAAATTTCCATAGAACTGATGTAGTTTGCCTATCAGGAGGCAATCATGGCACATTTTGAAATTATGGAAGAACCTACCGGTAGCATCCCGGATGCCCAGGACATGGTCCGTGCGCTGACCGACGAACTCCGCTATTCGAGGTTGTCCATGATGCAGGACATCTATAACCGGCATTCCGGCGAAGTCATCTCCCGGGACCTGCTGGACGGAATAACGGCAGAAATCGAGGATACTCTCAGCAGGCAGCTGATGATGCCAAACGACTGCGACATGCACATGGCTGTCCAGTGCTTCGTCGCCCGTGCCATGTCCAGCCGACTGCAGAACCCGGACTGGCTATACGAATACATGGACGTGGAGCACGAACAGGCGCTGGTAGGGCTGCTTGGGGAGCTACCGGTAGCTATCTAGGAAGTTCAACGTGGATTGGGATGTCCTGCTTCCCGATTGCTATCTCCCGGATTTTATGGCGTTCATCCATGGTAAGCTCCGGGACGAACCGGGAGGTCAGATAGGACCTGCCTGTCCTGATGCAGTCAAGGAATAGACTGTAGTCGTTCCTGAGTTCACAAAGGAACTCCCGGTCGGTACCGAGGAACCTCCGCATCACTTCCCGGGGGACCTTGATTCGCCACGGTTCGGCAGGGATAAGGTCGTCGATGAAATAGCTCATTCACGTTCCTTGATGCGGTTCAGTCTACCAATCCACTCCAGCGAGTCCTTGCGCCAGATTTCCTTCTTCACCGTGCATACCTGCTCGGACAGTCCCTCGCAACGGTAGACATATTCCCTATGCTTGAAGAAGCTGTCCGCCGCGCTCATGGTAAGGTTGTCAAACCGGGCAACGACTATGGCGGTCAGTATGCCCATGACCAATACCAGGCCGCCCATCAGGGCCGCTAGTGAGTGGTCCGGCTTCGGCTTGATAAGAGAATATATGGCAGCAACCAGGCCGATTACACCGATTGCCACCGGGAGGGCAAGTACTCCGTATACCGCTATCATTACTTTCTCCTGTTGAGCATTCTTTCGATTTCCTCCCGGTGCTCCTCGAGTTTCTTCTGTTCGAGGTAGCCGGTTATCCTTAGGATTGTTCCCTCGCTGGCATAAATCCAGCTGGCCTTTCCGCCACGGGTCTTCCGCTGGATTTCCTTGGCGGCGGCCAGTATCTGCTCCGCTGTACTCATTTTATACTCCTTCGGGCAGTTCCGGGAGGTCCGCCCAGTGGCTGGTGAACTGCACCCCGAAAGTAATCTCGTGCCCCTTCCAGCCGTCGAACTCCCAGTAGTAGGGTACCGGGTCACCCCCGGTAACAGGCAGCGGGCACAGCGTGGCTATCCCGATAAGGGTTCGCCTGTCCCCGTCGAACTGGTCGTCGGGAATCTCGTATATCATCTTCCGGTCGCCAACGTGGAGCTCCGGGTGGAGCTTCCCGTCGACGAGCACAGGTTTCCATTCTGCATTGCTCATTTTCGTTTCCTTATGCACGGTTTCTTCGGTATATAGGTATCCACGATGTGCCAGCACTTCTCGCAGTGTACTCCTGCCACTCCTTCGGTGTCAGGTTGATGGCGGTATCCTGGAAATCGTCATGCATTGCGATGCGTTCATTTCCGTCAATTTCTCTTATCAGCATTCTTGTCCTCCAGTGCACTCAGGGAGTCCAGAACGAACACGGTCTTTCCAGGTGCCTCCCCGGTAGCCTCCGCGGTCAGCTCATGGATTTTCTCCAGGAGTTCCCCCGTGAGTTCCCTCAGGTCCTGCGCGGCACCCGTGTTCCTGGCCAGTACCTTTACTGCGTCGTAGTCGGCGGTATCGATGAAGCAGTTGTCCATGGACTGTACAAACGCGTCGATTTCCGCCTTGGTAGGAATGTTCTTTATTATAATTCGGGTCGGCTCGATGCCAGTACTATGTTCGCTCATACTTACCCCAGTTCAGGTCTATCATCATCGGCCGGTACTCCTGGTCGCCTTCCAGGTGTTTCAGGGCGTGTAGCACGTTGAGACAGACCTCGCGCAGCTCCTCCTTGCTACTTATAGAGGTATGACGGTCTCCCAGGTCGGTCCCGTTGATAGTGTACTTGCCTGTGCTAGTTTCTCTCCACAGGGCATCGTAGAATCCCTGGACTACTGACCCTCCTGACAGACAGTAGTTGTTCCACCAGCCGAACGACGTCCTGCCGTCCCTAAGCACGGGGGACGATATGTATGCCACCACGTCTATCATGCCCGGCCCCCACTCGGTCGTTTCAACCTCCAGTCCACAATCAGCACAGATAGCGGCAAACTCTTCCTTTGTCATCGTTTCTTCGGTCATGATGTACTCCTAAAGCTTCGTTATCCACTCCCGGGTCTCCGGATAGTGGCTAACCATGTATCCCTTGGCCAGGTGGAAGAACATCCCGTACATCCCCTGGGCTGGACCGTAGATGTACCGGTCAACTGAGCAGAACCCCAAGGCGAACCCGAGCAGAGGGTTGTCCATGTGCTTCCGGGAGGCAACTTCCTGGAGAAGGCTTGTACATGCAGGGAACTCGACCTCCCCCTTATCCAGGTCGACCCGGTAGAACACCGTGTCCTTGTACGAGTAGGAGTAGGTGTTCCCGTCGACAGTTTCGGTGCACTTGAGCCTGTATATCAGGTCGTTCACGTGCGACACGATACGGTCGTAGTGCTCCTGGGAACGGTCGTTCCATTCGTCGAACCAGTCCGTGTATTTCTTGTTGGTCGCCCTGTTGATGAGAGCCTGCCCAATCTTGCATTTCTCGTAGTGCCACTTCTTGGCATGCTCGGCCATCGTATGCTCCGCGCTGGTCACAATCTTCCCGACGGGTTCCGCCAGCGCATCCCGGTAGAACCGGTCGATTAACTCCTTGGAGGCCTCCCGGTCAACCCCGGGAGCGAACAGGAATCCCCGGTAGGAAATCTCTTCGTCGTCTACCGGGTGTTCCGGGATGAGTACGAATGTTACCGGGTCGTCCTTGTCATCGTCGTAGAACATGCGGTATACGGCATGCCCCTTGGGTTCGAACTTGGTGTGGCACCTGCTCTCTTCGCCATACCCGAGGAAAGTCCCGTTGGCCTCGGTGATGCCCCTGGATAGGAGGAATTCGCCAAGTGAGTCGCGTATCAGTGTATCGCCTATGTACATGTGTACTCCTCTTTGTCCCCAAATATAGCAAATTTGTCTCAGTCCGCTAGAAAATGCTATATTTGATGCCGGAGGAATCCACATGATAGAAGACAAGGAAGCATACCAGGCCAGGCGTGACGAGATTCTCGACCGCCAGAACGAACTGTTCGACCGTATGGAATATGTCGATTCCATGCTGGAGGAATACGGCGACCTCACGCTCGGCCAGATTAGGGAAAAGCTCGATGCCGAACTCGACAAACTGGAAGACGAGTACCAGGCGCATACCCGGGAGGAATTCGATACCCTGGCCAAAATCAGCAAGGAATTCAGCGCCCCCCAGGTGGAAAACTGGATTGCACAGGGATACGACACGGTGGACCTCGTGAACGCCTACCTCCGGGGTGACCTGGACAAGTTCAGGGGGAAATAGTGATATAAACTACCGGAAAACCCCGGTAGGATACCATGGATTCCCTCCAGAATACCTTCAAGACCTTTATCGAGTCCACCTGTACTAAGTTCGGCTGCACTGAAATGATTGCCCCTCTCCAGGAGGGTTTCTCCGCACTGTGCGAGGCCGAGAATGTCAACGGTGCAAGACCGGTTGACGTGGCAGAGAAGCTGGTGGAAAGGGTGATTAGATACCTTATCAACGAGAAAGGGTACTATGTAGTCGCCCACGAGACCCACAGGTATATCGACAGTGACGGCTGGTTCGAACTGGAGTTCAACCTTAGGGGTGGTTCCGACCCGAACACCGACGTATACCTCAATACACACAGCGACACTGACCAGGATTTCGAGGATGAATGGCTGAACCATGACTCGGACGAAGAGCTGGGATACGATGCCATAATGTGGGACCCGTACACATTGCATGACTATGCGTACGCCCTGGAGAACATCATCGAATGCGATGCCACGCGCAATGACCTGCCACCGGAGTTGGTTTCCGAATGTGTAACCTTCCTGCAGGGAAACAGATACCTGAAGGATTTCGACAAGTCCAAGTGCACGGACGCAAATAAGCCACTCCAGGAAGGGCTCGCGGCGATGTGCGAAGCGGAGGCGGGGGGAACGGCGGTTGAAATCCCAGTCCGGTTCACCCCGGCAACCAATGTCCAGGCGAAGGTGGACGCGAAACTCAGGCAGCTTGGCATAGTGGTGGACTGGTCGACATACGAGCCGTCCAGGAACCGTTCGTGGGCCTCCCAGGGGATGCCCTCGGGTACAGCCGAGGCCTACACGGTGTCGGAGGCCGAGGAAGCCGGTTCGTATACAACATACAACAAGCGCACGATATGCTTCTATGTATCGGTGAGCGAACTGGCGAGGACTCCGGTGGAGATGTATGACGTGAACGACCACATGGGCAGCGACTACCGGGAAATTGGCGTGGACACCAGGTTCGTACCGGCGGGGGAAACGGAGAGGTAATCCAAGGATTGTACAAGGGAGACTGCAATGGAGACAGTGGGAGATACCGGGAAACTGGACTGCGTGGTGGGCCTTACTTCATGGAGAGGCAGGCTGTATTCCGACATAGTCCAGCTCGTATTGTTCAGCCTGCTGAAGCAGAAGACCAAGTACAGGTACAAGGTCGTATTGGTGCTATCCGAGGAGGAATTCCCCGGGAAGGACCGGGAGGTGCCCGGGAACATACTCAGGATGGTCCGGGCGGTTTCATTCTTCGAGATACTGTGGGATTCCGGCAACGCAAAATCATACAAAAAATATTTCCCGGTACAGCGGAAGTATCCTGATTTGCCCATTATTACTATCGACGACGACAGTCCGGCGCACGAGGACTTTGTCGAGAAGATGATGGACTTGCACCACAAGGATGTTAAACGTGTCATTTATGGCTACCATATGGTCCCACATAACCTTGGTGGGATTGACTGTGTCCGCTACGGGGTGGCACTGTACCCGCCTGGCTCGCTATTTCCACTGGACGAGCACTTCGGACGTAAGTTCTTCAAGGACATGGATGACGAGTATATGCGGCTCTTGCATGTACTGGCAGGTACCCGGTACTTTGAGATAAAGGCAGGAAGTGTCCTGCACATCCAGGCCGGTGCCCAGGATGTCGCCATGCAGCGTATAATGGCGAACCAATGGGGAGAAATCAGGGGCATGTGGGAGACACTATTCGCCGCCATGCCCAAGCTGAAGGAACTCTGGGACAGGAACGTTAGGAAGAAGAACTAGGATGAATCTCATTGGCAATTGTTGCATATCCAATCATGTCGCAGAACTCTGTGGGGAAGGACATACAAATCCGTTCACCTGGGTAGACCTAGATTTCGAATCGATGTTTCACCTGATTACGCACTGGGATACCATTAACTGGGGCAAAATTAGAATCGAGGAGCATCCGCATCCGTATGGTTGGGCAAAGAATGCCTACTGGCTAATCGTTGATGACAAGGTGAAAATCCGGTATGTGCATTACCTGTTCGACCCAATGGTAAATACACCTTCAGTAAAAGGGGCCGATGTCCGGTACAATAAAATATGGAAATACATTGTTGATAAGTATGTAGAACGAACCAGGAGAATGCTGGAATTACACGATAACCCCACATTTATAATTGAATGGGGCCATATGGACTACAAAGGAGATAATTGGAAAAGGCTGGTCAAATGTAATCCTAAATATAATGTAGTCGTTATAACGCGGGGCCACTCGTTATCGGAACTGCCATCGAATATATTGGTTATTCACGACCCGAATAATACCGAATTTCCATTGTACTTTGCCAGGAAATATTATAAACAGATATATTCTTGGTGTACTCCTGGATTTACACGGCATAATGCTACCGGAAGCTAAAATAACGTTTGCGTTTAATGAATACATCGATTTACTATAGTAATTGCATTAGCTCATCTTTACTTTTCATTTCATAATTTGTATCATTAAACTTTGGAAAAATACGTTTCCATTGCGATAAATTATTCTCGTTGCATCGCAATGCCAAGTATAATTGAATATGTTTAGTCTTTACTATACTTTTCCAGGTAGCAGTATCTTGTGTCCCATCGACTATGAAATTATTCCATTGATGTGTCATTATACGAGTATCGGAATTTACAATGTATGGTGTAAGCCAACATTCGTCGCATTTTTTACAATACTCCTTGCGTAAGGTGATTGCATTAGGTAGAATAGAGTTCAATGGAAATGAGCGTGGTAGAACAATGCATTGACCGCATAATTGTATAGTTTTTAATGGAATATCAATAGTGGGTGGTAAGAATACTCGCTGAATACTATTGTTATATGATAATCTTGGGTATAAATAATCGCCACAATTTATAATTAGATTATTATATTTGGTAGTCATTTTTTTTGCAGACTCAATCAGTTTCGTATCATAAAAAACATCATCATCAATCGATATCACTAAATCATTATAATGGTCTGGATAAACATACCATCTCTTATGACAGTATTCATTATCTTTAATCCATTTTACCATTATATGAAAGTATTTGCATACCTGCAATAAATCTTTAGGTAAATCAGACTCTTTATTAGGAAACTCTTCTTCGGCTAACCATAAATAAAATATATCCGGTTTAACGGTTTGTGTATTCATGAAACGAAATATGGCTTCTCCCATATACTTTATTCGACCGGTCCAAGAGGTCATCGTAATTATAGTCAGCATGTTTATATGTTTCCTTATACTTGCATAGTGAGAAATTATAAATGTAATAAGGTACCTAATTTGCCATTTGTATCGGCGGTTCTGAAATGGTCATACCCTGAATCTGGTGTGAATGTCAATTCTCCTAAATATAGGGTATCATCAATTTCATAAAAATCGCATCGGCATATTTTAAAATCCGCAGACAGTATGCGACTATATTCAATCATTTTTTCAAGGTTAACCGGCCGTTTAATGGTTGACCGCGACGGGTATTCAATCCAATCATACTCAGGGGAGTATTTCCAATCCAATGAATAATTTGACACTGTTTTGTTTGTGTGCCTATCTAGGAAGACTTGGCACCAAATTGGATTTCCGTTAAAACAGTGAATCTTATAATCGGTCAAATCAGAATGGCCGGTTTGTTTCATGTACTTTTCAATTAAAATACGCGGTTCAATCATGGCATAATGCAGTTCGCAACCGTTTGAGAACGCAAAATTGGTATGAAGCCATTTCGTCAGAGTTTCTATTATTTTTGACCGGTTGATAGTTCTTTTATCTTTAACAACAATATTCATGCCGGAACCGTGGTTGCATTTAATGACAAATGCATCAGGCAAAGCATCAAAATTTATCTGTTCCGGTGCTGAGCATACTTGGAGTATTGGAATGCATAAATCTATCCCCAATTTGGCTTTACACCATTTATGTAAGTTAATTTTATCGGTTAAATAACTTTTAATAAAGGTGGAATCATAGATTTTAAGCCACTGTATTTTTTCCGTGTATAAGGCAGGATGTTCAAGATTCAACTCATGCCCCATCATTTGCCGATAAGTGTTTTTTAGCTGAGGTATAAATGTTTTGCAATATTCTACCCATTCCATAAAGAAACCAGCCTTTTCTCTTCAGTAAACATGCTGTTGTTCGCATATAAATTGGTATAAATAAGCGGCTTATTCTTGTCGAATTTCTGGTTTGCCGCAGATTTTCTCTTGGAACATTTTATCCTCCATTCATCATCGCTTTTGAATTGATAATGGGCTACAAACATATCCAAGTTGGAGCGCGGAGGTAATATATTATCGGCACAATCTTTGATTATGGTACCATCGCACATGTAAGATTGAATTCGAGCATTGGTGCCATTTTCCGATGGGTTGTGCCCACCATTGTGCGGCAAGCCCCAGTACCATTGGTGCATAGTATTTACACATGTCTTAACCCACCGGTTATCTTGCCTCCACTGAGAATACAATGCTTCACTTGCCTTATCGGACCATCCGGTAGCGTTTTCAATCAATGACTTGGTTCTGGTCTTCGTAAATTCCAATGGGAACATATTCTTCCAGGACATGCTTAGTTTCACCATGTCCGGGTACTTTTTCTGCAAGGTCAATAATGCGGCATTGATGTTATTGCTGTACTTCTCGCTAACATAGAGGAATTCGTCATCGTCAATGGGCAGCACCCACCATGCCGGGCTTTCGTTGTTGATGTACCGGTTGTACAGGGCGTACTGGTTCGGCCATCCCTTGATCAGTTCATAGGTCACCCGGTCGCCGTATTTCTGGCATTCGCTCTTGATGTCCACCGATGATTCGTTGTTGAAAACGTGGCACCTTTGGAACCCGATGATGTCCATGTGCCAGTGCAGCCAATCCTTGAAGTCCTGCAAGTTGTAACTCTTGGTAAGCAGTACGACTTCAGTGAAGAACTTCTTCTCTACCATGGTGGTCTCCCTTTCATAATAGGCAGTTTATATATTTATTAGCGGTTACGTCTTGACCGTCGTCGCGGTTTGTGTGCTTGAATTTGAAAATCGTCAATGGTAGAATAGATGCCACGATGCTGATTAAAGGTGAATACCCATGTCGTGTCAGATTTCTCTATAATGCCTTTACCGGCGGCTTCTAACCTGGTAAAAAGACCACGTACATATTCTTTGGTTATTTTTATGGATGTCCCATTATATAGAGATATTACAACATCATCGGAAAGTCCACCTCCTACATGAAAAGGGCGATATGTTCCGGCCAATGGGTCATGAGGAATTGACCATGCAGAAGATGCACGAAAATACATCTGCATTTCCACTTGAGAATCTAGTTGTTCTGATGCTTCTTTTTTCATAAAGTATCCTTCTTGGGATAGGGTTTATTGTCGAAATAGTAATAACCCTATGAATTTTTGTGTGAACTACAGACCGCCCTAAAGGGCGGCAGCTTCTGGTTTCAACCCAGCGAACTTGTCCGTTCCAGAATAGGTTTGGATATATAGGTCCACCAGTCCACCATCATAAGTTTCCTCCGTTCCGGAG